>ENA-UOOR01000488-UOOR01000488.1-fermentation-metagenome-genome-assembly--contig:-NODE-488-length-56066-cov-5.701398_pt1 | contig 56066 bp, 57 predicted proteins | sample MGYA00245780_ERZ724029 | MGnify/ENA primary metagenome ERZ724029 (study PRJEB28704, sample SAMN03018315) | fermentation metagenome | biome: anthropogenic terrestrial biome; feature: soil; material...
CTTCAAAATCAAATCAAAGAATGCGGATGAGATGGTTTGTTATATAGAAGATAATGTCTGCGGACCGATTTTCCTCCATCTTCTTCCATCTTCTTCATCCCGTGGCGTTGGAAGTCCTACGGAAAACGCATCGGGTGCGGAAAATGCCTTACGGATGATGCGAACGCCCCGCAGCGTCTGGAAAAGAGGTCACCGGCTTATGCCGTGGGCTTATAGCGTAATGCGGAACGCCCAAAGAGCGTGGAAAATGACTTGCCGGCCGATGCGGAACGATGAGTGGGTGCGGAAGTCCTGTTGTCGGCTATGGAAATGGATGGGATGGGTGCGGAAACAGTCCCGCCGAGTCTGGAAATTCGATCGTCGAGTCCGGAAATCCGCTTGTCGGGAGTGGAAATGGGTGCGGAGGATGCGGAAATTCGTTTTCAGGGTGCGGAAAACTCTTTGATGCGCTCGGAAAACCACTTGTCAAAGGCGGAAAGCCGTTGGTCGAGAGCGGAAAGCCGTTGGTCGTGAAAGGAATGCTTTTGGTTGCGCTCGGAATGCTCTTGGGAGGAGGCGGAAATCGACTTGTCTCCGGTGGAAATCGATCAAACAACTCAAAAAAATTCTCATCGGAGTGGAAAAAAGCCTTTTAACAAGTTTAAAATAGTTCAATAAATAAGCCCATAACCTCCTCGTAATCATAAATAGGGCTAAACATACCCGGGCACGGCTAAATTAGTTAAAAATGAGGATTTTTTTATTTTGTAGATAAAAAAAGAGTTTCGTAACTTTCGGTCGCAAATCAATTCATAAATAAAATATCTAAAGAAATGAAAATAGTTGATCGAAATTTTTTAAACATGATTGGTGTGGCTCGTCGCACTTTACACAACCACCAATCCGAATGGGAAAAGAACGTACGCATGACGCAAGAAGTGACCAACCTCGATACGACCGCCGAACGGGCAGATGCGCTTTCAACCGAAGTCACCACGGATATAACCGGATCGACCACCGATAAGATTAACGCCCGCCAGAAGGTTATCGCGGAGATCGTCAAACTGGTCAAACCCGCCAGCGTGATCGGCCTCGATACCAATGATATGCTCCTTCACCGTCAGTTGAGTGTAAGCAAGGGGATGATGAATAAAATGAAATACGGCGACTTGGCCGACTTGTTGGACAATCTCTATGCTTTATTGGTGAAGCATCAGGAAAAGCTCGTCGATTATGACATAACCCTTGAAAATGTGACTGCTGCGAAAACCTTTATCGATGCGTACAAGGCCACGCTACCCGAACCGCGTGAACTGGTCGTAGAACGGAAAACGACCAAAGAAGCGCTCTCCGAGTGCCTCGCCGACTTGCGCGGAATCGTTTACATCCTCGATAACCTGATGAAACGCTATGACGGGACGCCTTTTTATTCCGAATACAAAAACGCCCGCATCATCGTCGACCTCGGGACACATAAAAAGAAAGAAGACAAGAAATAGAAATAATTAGCATATCCCATAAGCGGGGATGCCGTTTGAAGCCGGTGTCCTCGCTTTTTTTTCCTACTGATGCAAAAAAGAAATCATTCTGTAAAATATTTTCCTTCCTCATCTGTCTATTCTAATAGATTCAAATTTCGCAAATCAGATAATTTAGTTGCATACATTCTAATTTTACATGCGAAAGTTGAGTGAATAGACAACGATAGTTCCTCAAAGAGGATAATTCTAATTTTACGAAAATGTTTTGGAGAAAAAATAAGTATGTGGCGGACATTGAAGAAGATAAATGTGTGAATTGTGGCTTATGTGTCCGGATTTGTCCGCATAACGCATTAGAAACAGCGGTTATTCAGGGCAAAAAAATGACCTTTATCAATCGTCCCGAAAACTGCATGGGATGTGCAAGATGTGTCAATATTTGTCCAACCGGGGCAATAAAACTGATAGATCGATATTGTTAAATAAGTAAATGAAATAAAGATGAAAAGAAGAGAATCTTATTGGGGAAAGACGATAGCGGCAACGTTCATCATAGCTGGCTTTAGCTTCGCCGTTATGCTATTGTGGAATTGGTTAATGCCGGCTGTTTTCGGATTACCGCCCGTGAATTTCTGGCAAGCATTGGGACTGTTATTGCTTTCCCGGATATTTTTTGGAAGAAGAGTAGGAATGATGAGAAATTCCGGCAATCCTATTCATCAACGATGGATGAGAATGACACCCGGCGAACGAAAAGAGTTTATCGGAAAGTGGCGTTCCGGGCATGACCATAGATGGGGTTTTTCTTATGAAAACAAAACCGACGATTAGCAAGGCGCCGCCCACGCCAAGCCGTTGTAATGTAGGCGACTTATTCACAAAATACCAAAAACGGCTCAAATTATTCATACGAGGACGAGGGGTAAACAAGTACGATGTCGAAGATATTTTGCAAGATGTTTTTTATCAGTTGGCCAAAACGGCCGATGATTCCATTGACTCCATTGAGCACATGTCGGCATGGCTCTACCGGGTTACTCGCAATAGAATCGTCAACTATTATTCCAAAAAGCGTGAAACCGGATTGCCCTTTTATACGGATAATGAAGAAAATGATAAAATAGCATCCGACTTTTCGGATATCTTATTCGATGGTGAGGAAGAAGCCGACCCTTCGCCCGAAACGCAGTACTTACGCTCCCTCGTGTGGGTTGAATTGGAAAATGCGCTTTCCGAATTACCTGCGGAACAACGGCAAGTATTTATATTGACGGAACTGGAAGGCATTCCGGTTAAGGAAATATCGAAGAGTACAGGAGTACCCGTCACCTTATTATCCCGCAAGCATTATGCCGTGGTTCATCTCAGAAAACGGCTCCATGAATTGTATAACGATCTAATGAAGGATTAAAAGCCGGGACAAGACGGCTTCCCATCCACTCTCCATCGTTCATCCTTCATTTTTTATTTTTAATCCCGAATATAGAGGATTTTTCTATAAATAGGATTAAATTTGCATAGTAATTACAGAATTATTTTGCAAGTTAGAAAAAAACAGACCTTTGCTCTAAATAGTACACTTTTAAAAGTTAAAAGTATGGTGGTAATAACTTCAAAAGAGTTCAGAGATAAGCATCGTAAATATTTTAGGATGGCAAAAATGGGAGAAGATGTTGTCGTGAAATCGAGAGAAAATGATCACTTCAAACTGGTACCCGTATCAGAACCGGTAGAGACTGTCATACGGAAAGAATTTATATTATTCCGTCTTCAGAAAGAGCAAACGTACCCAATGGTATCTTTTCTTCAATCTATATAAAGATGATGGAGAATATATCTATGTGGTTCGCTATATCAGTAATAACCATGTCATCACTCATCATTCATCACTCCTCGTTCATCCTTCATCATTTCTCGTTCCTCGTTCCTCGTTCCTCGCTCCTCATTCCTCGCTCCTCCTTCATTTTTTATTTTTTAATCCCGAACATAGCGGATTTTTCTATAAATAGGATTAAATTTGCACCTTAATTACAGAAGATGACAGATAACATTAAGCATGAATGCGGTATCGCGTTGATCCGCTTACTAAAACCCCTCGATTATTATTTCCGCAAATACGGTACGTGGCAATACGGACTCGATAAACTGTATTTATTGATGGAGAAACAACATAACCGCGGACAGGAAGGCGCCGGACTGGCGGCCGTAAAATTAAACGCGGCGCCCGGCAACGAATTTATCTTCCGTGAAAGGGCCGAAGGGTCGGGGGCTATCTCCGAAATCTTCGAAGCGGTGCATGATGCCTTCAAGCCTTATTCTGCCGAACAACTCCATGACCCGGACTTTGCGGAGAAGTCCGTTCCTTTCGCCGCCGAATTGCTGCTCGGGCACTTGCGCTACAGTACTACCGGCAAGCGGGGATTGAAATACGTCCATCCGTTATTGAGGCGCAACAACTGGGCCTCGCGCAGCCTGGCGCTTGCCGGAAACTTCAATATGACCAATGTCGATGAAATGTTCGAACAACTGGTGCGCGAAGGGCAGCATCCCCGCGATTTCGCCGATACGTTTGTCATGTTGGAATCGTTAGGACATTATCTCGATCGTGAGGTGCAATATCAATACGATCATCTCGAGCAAACCGATATGGACGGGCACGAAAAGAGCCTGCTCATCGAAGACCGCCTCGATATTCCTTTCCTGCTTCGGCGTGCCGCCAAAGGCTGGGACGGAGGTTATGCGCTGTGCGGAATTATTGGTTCCGGCGACGCTTTCACAATGCGTGACCCGTGGGGTATCCGTTCGGCTTTTTATTATGCCGACGACGAAATTGCCGTGGTGGCTTCCGAACGGCCCGTCATCCAAACCGCTTTCAATTTGAAGAAGGACGAGGTCCATGAGTTGGAGCCGGGTCAGGCGCTTATCGTAAAGAAAAACGGCACCGTCTCGACCGCCCAAATCCTCGAAAAGAAGCCCAAGATCACTCCTTGTTCGTTCGAGCGCATTTATTTTTCCCGAGGCTCGGACGAAGATATTTATACCGAACGCAAAAAACTCGGCGAGTTGCTGGTGCCTAAAATCCTCGGCGCCATCGACGGTGATCTCGACAACACCGTCTTCTCGTTTATCCCCAACACGGCCGAAGTCGCTTATTTCGGCATGTTGGAAGGTCTCGAAAGCCATTTCAACCGCCAAAAGGCGGCGCTTCTTTTTGAAAAAGGAAATCAGTTGAATCAAGAAGAAATAGAGCGAATCCTGTCGAAAAGGGTGCGCTCGGAGAAGGTGGCCATCAAAGATATCAAGCTGCGCACGTTCATCGCCGAAGGTAATTCGCGCAACGATCTGGCGGCGCACGTGTATGATGTAACGTACGGCTCGCTCCGCCCTAAAAAAGACAATCTGGTCATCATCGACGATAGCATTGTCAGGGGAACGACTTTGAAGCAAAGCATCATCAAAATTCTTTCCCGCCTCGAACCCAAAAAGATCATCGTCGTCTCTTCGTCGCCTCAAATACGCTACCCCGACTGTTACGGCATCGACATGTCGCGCATGAGTGAGTTTATCGCTTTCAGGGCAGCCATTGCCTTGTTGCAGGAACGGGGCCAGCAGCAGGTTATCAATCGGGTTTATGAGAAGTCGATTGCGCAGCGCCACAAGAAGAAAGAAGAGATTGTCAACTATGTAAAAGAAATTTACGCCCCGTTTACCGACGAAGAAATCTCCGACAAGATTGCGCAGATGCTGACGACGGAGGATATCGGGACGGAGGTGAAAATAGTGTACCAAAGCATCGGCGACTTGCACCGGGCGTGTCCGAATAACAACGGCGACTGGTATTTCTCAGGCAATTACCCTACACCCGGCGGAAACCGGTTGGTAAATAATGCTTTCATCAATTTTATCGAAAATAGCGAGAGCGGTTCGTTCCAATATACGCTCAACTTCTTAAAAAGCGGCCGATGATTGAACGGGTGATTATTCTCGAAAATGTGGATCCGGTTGTTTTTTATGGTGTGAATAACAACAATATCCAACTTCTGAAAACGTTGTTTCCGAAGTTGCGCATTGTTGCACGCGGTCATGTGATGAAGATCATCGGCGATGAAGAGGAACTGGACAACTTCGAAAAGACCATCCGCGAGTTGGAGCAATTCAGTATCGAAATGAATGTCCTTACCGAAGAGCATATTCTGGAGCTCGTAAAAGGGAAAGCGCCGGCGATTGCGGTCGTGAATAATCTCATCATTCACGGATTGAACGGAAAACCCATCCTTGCCCGCACGGCAAACCAAAAGAAACTGGTCGAGGCGTTCGACGAAAACGATCTGGTATTTGCCATCGGGCCGGCGGGGTCGGGAAAGACTTATACCGCCATCGCTTTGGCCGTACGGGCGTTGAAAAATAAACAGGTACGGAAAATCATTCTAAGCCGTCCCGCGGTCGAAGCCGGCGAAAAGCTGGGCTTCCTTCCGGGTGATATGAAGGATAAAATCGATCCGTATCTCCAGCCGTTGTATGACGCCCTCGAAGATATGATACCGCCGCTAAAGCTGAAAGAATATATCGAGAACAAAGTCATACAGATTGCCCCGTTGGCCTTTATGCGGGGGCGGACGTTGAATGATGCGGTAATCATCCTCGACGAAGCTCAGAATACCACCAAACCGCAGATAAAAATGTTCCTTACCCGCCTCGGAATGAGTGCGAAAATGATTGTTACCGGCGATATTACGCAAATCGATCTGCCCCGTTCGCAACAGTCGGGATTGATCCATGCCATGCGGGTGCTCAAAAAGATCAAGGGCATCGGCGTCATCGAGTTCGGCAAAAAGGATATCGTTCGGCATAAATTGGTGCAACGTATTGTCGAGGCGTATGAGAAAGACGAGCAAGGAGAAGAGGTATGAGGTAAGAGGTATGAGGTATGAAGTATGAGGTATGAAAGTGACTGTAGACCGCCGACTGTCTCTGTGAAACTCTGAGACTCCTTTGTGCAATTTTATGTAACAACAAAATAAATAAATAACATTATGAGCAATACATTAACAAAAACCCATTATCAGTTTCCCGGACAAACCGCAGTATATCACGGCAAAGTACGCGACGTTTACAGTATTGACAACGACACGTTAGTGATGATTGCTACCGACCGGATTTCGGCTTTCGATGTTATCCTTCCTCAGGGTATTCCCTACAAAGGACAGGTGTTGAACCAAATCGCTTCGAAGTTCCTCGACGCTACGGCCGATATTGTTCCTAATTGGAAAACGGCTTCACCCGACCCGATGGTTACGGTGGGGGTGAAATGCCAGCCCTATAAAGTGGAAATGGTGATCCGAGGCTACATTACCGGCAGTGCCTGGCGCGACTATAAGAAGGGCGCCCGCTCGATTTGCGGACTTGCCTTGCCCGAAGGATTGAAAGAGAATCAGAAGTTCGGCTCGCCCATCATTACGCCCACGACAAAAGCCGAGCATGGGCATGATGAGAATATTTCGAAAGAAGAAATCGTTGCGCAAGGCCTTGTCAGCTGCGAAGAGTACGAGCAATTGGAACAGTACACCTATGCATTATTCCAACGAGGAACCGAAATCGCCGCCGAAAAAGGATTGATATTGGTCGATACCAAATATGAGTTCGGTAAAAAAGACGGAAAGATTTATCTGATCGACGAAATTCATACGCCCGATTCGTCCCGTTACTTTTACAGCGAGGGTTATCGGGAGCGTTTTGAAAAAGGCGAGCCGCAGAAGCAACTCTCCAAAGAGTTTGTGCGCCAATGGTTAATAGAAAACGGATTCCAAGGGCAGGCCGGGCAGCAAGTGCCGGAGATGACCGAAGCTTATTGCAAGAGCGTTTCCGAACGGTATATCGAATTATACGAAATCATCACCGGCGAAAAATTCGTACGGGCCGATGCCAATGCCTTGACGCAGCGTATCGAAAAGAACATCGTCGGCTATTTGCAACAAAACATCCGTTAAGCGTTTATCATGTCGTATCAATCCGAAAACGTTCGTCCGTACAACTCTCCCGAATCCAAAAAGAAGCAGGTGCAACACATGTTCGATGAGATTGCGCCTACCTACGATAAGTTGAACCGGTTCATGTCGTTGGGTATCGATAACTCCTGGCGCAGGGATGCCATTCAAAAGCTCGAGCCGCTTCATCCCGAATCTATTTTGGATATCGCCACGGGAACCGGCGACTTTGCGATTTTGGCGCAAAAGATCCTTCGTCCGCAGTCGATTGTGGGCATCGACATTTCCGACAAGATGATGGCTATCGGAGAGCAAAAGGTCGAACGGTTGGGGTTGTCGGGCGTCATTCGTTTCGAAAATCAGGATTGTACGGCTCTGACGTTCCCCGAGAATCATTTCGATGCGGCGACCGTCGCCTTCGGAGTGCGGAATTTTGAGGATATCGATGCGGGCTTTACCGAAATCCGGCGGGTGTTAAAGCCCGGCGGACGGTTTGTTTTTCTGGAACTGACCACCCCGGAGCGCTTTCCGATGAAACAGCTCTACGGCATCTATTCCAAATACCTGATCCCGTTTATGGGACGACTCATGTCGACCGATAAACAAGCTTACGAATATCTTCCGGCTTCCATCAAGGCGTTCCCGCAAGGCGACCGCATGGTAAAAACGCTGGAGAAGAACGGTTTTGTCAATGTCCGACTCAAGAGATATACCGGTGGGGTATGTACGCTTTATATCGCAGAAAAATAATGGCGAAGGATATTTACGGATTAATCGGATTTCCACTCAAACATTCTTTTTCGGCACGATTCTTTGCCGAGAAGTTTGAAAGGGAGAATATCGATGCGGAATACCGGAATTTCGAGATCGAAGAGATCCTTCAACTGCGTGAAGTAATAGAACAAAACCGGTCTTTAAAGGGACTGAATGTCACCATCCCTTATAAAGAAAGGGTACTGCCGTTGCTCGACGGGCTTTCACCCGAGGCACAACGAATCGGGGCTGTCAATGTCATTCGAGTCGAAAGGGCATCCTCTTCCGGCGCGCAATCCTATCGGCTTACCGGCTACAATACCGATTATGTAGGATTTAAACAATCACTCGAACCGCTTTTGGAGAAATCCGTCCACCGCAAAGCCCTCCTATTGGGTACCGGCGGAGCCTCGAAAGCCGTGGCGCACGCGTTGGCCGATTTGGGATTGAGGGTGCAATCTGTTTCACGGACGGCCGGAAAGGATCTTCTCACGTATTCCGATTTGAACGATCGGGTATTGGAGGAGTATAAAGTCATCGTAAATGCGTCGCCAGTAGGAACATTTCCGCAGGTAAATAACTGTCCCGATATTCCGTATCAATATATTACCCCACATCATTTACTGTATGACCTGGTGTATAATCCAACGGAAACACTGTTCCTGAAAAAAGGAAAAGACCGGGGAGCGACGGTCAAAAACGGAGCGGAAATGCTCGAACGCCAGGCTTTGGAAGCCTGGAAAATCTGGACGGCCTGATTGTCCCGAATCTTTAATGTACAGTTAAAATTATACGAATCTGTTTAAAATTCTTTCACCTTCGGAAAATTTCTTTTTGAAGGCGAAGGATGCTTTTCTACCGTTATTAGTAAGAATTGAAACCGTTTAAAAAGATAACTGTAGAAAAAATCCCCACTTCCCTTTTGTTTTCATATGTAAAGAAAAGGATGACTATTTTTGCCGTGTCGATATTTCATTATTGTCTCTTGATGTAGATGTGATGAAAGAAATATCGATAAATAAGGGATTTTTAAATAGTATAATCATTTATAATTTTATTGTATTAATTATGAAAATAAATCTGATTAAGATTTTTAGTATTGCCTTTTTGTTTTCATTGCTATTTGCGTGTGAAAATAATTTGGAGATGACGCTCCCACAAGGACCTCAGGGAGAAAAAGGTGATAAAGGAGATCCGGGCCTATCGGCATTTGATCTTTGGAAAGAAGTGTACGGAAAAGACCCGAATACGCCAATAGACGAATTTTTTAACTCATTAAAAGGAAAAGATGGCGCAGACGGACTTACTCCTTATATCAAAAATGATAACTGGTGGATTGGCGACAAAGATACGGGCGTTCCTGCGAGAGGACAGGACGGAAAGACTCCGACGGTTGAGATTGGACCGGGGCCCGATTATTTCTGGATCATTGATGGTACCGCCACTACGGTCTCTGCAAAAGGGATCGACGGGAAAGATGGAAAAGACGGTAAGGACGGATTTACTCCTGTATTGGGCGATAACGGCAACTGGTTTATCGATGGAAAAGATACCGGTAAGCCTTGGAAAGTAATTCCCGAAATAGGTACGGACGGCAACTGGTGGATTGATGGTCTGAATACTGAAAAACCGGCCCGTGGCCCGAAAGGAGAAGACGGCTTATCGGCTTACGAATTATGGAAAGATGCCGTCGATAAAGGAGAAATGACCAATAAAGACGGTTCCGATTACACCGGAGGCAACACGTGGGAAGAATTTCTTAAATGGTTACAAGGTGGTGATGTATCGGTATTGCATCAATACTGGACGACTCTTCCGGGTAATGAGGGGAAAACGATCGAACAGTTTATCGAAGAGTTATTCGACTGTCATTGCGACGGAATTACGGTAGGTTTGCAATTCGAAGACAAATGTATCGAGCTGAATCCCGACGGAACATTGAAAGGAACTTATTCAGCTACCCTCCGTATCGGCGGAAAGGCCGGAACTTCGGTGAAGGTAACCGGAAAAGGGGTCGATTTAAGTGGAAACATTACAAACGACCAGACACCCATCACTTTCACTATCCAACGCGGCGACGAAAATATCCCGCTTGCTATTGAATGCACCGAGGGCGGCAATGTTGTGAACAAAACGGCTACCATCCCCGCTTTAAAATACATTAAACTGGGAAGCGCAACGACTGTTACCCAAGTACAAGGAGAACAGAAAGACGTGGTGGTGATTACGTTTGCTGCCGCTCCTGTGGAGGTGTTTGTCGGCGGAACATTGATTTCTAGTGCGAACGGTATTGTTGAAGGTTCGGGCTGGGCCGTTTCCAATGAAGGAAAAACGTTTACCAAAACCTATGACAGAGCTGCAACCGAGCAGAAACCTACGGTTCAAGCCAAAGGGGCGGATCCTATCTGTAGTACGATTGCAAATGCATTTACCATTCCGACCCTAACACCGGTTGAGGTTACCGGAAATCCGGTACTTGCAGTGATTCCAGGGAATAACTGCAATCTCCAACTTACTTTGCAGGGAACCCCGGGTATGACGGTTACGGCTACGTATCCCGGATTAGCAACACCAATCAAATTAACGGAAAGTCCTGCCGGAACGTATACAACGACTGGCATTCCCAGAAAATTCACCGCGTATGATGTCACCGTCGAAGCCAAGATGGATGGCCGCGGAACGGTGAAAAAATCCGTCAGGGTTGAAGGGGCATTCTTATTTACCAATACGCTTCAAGTTACGAATAACAACGGAACGTCAGCTACTTGGTCGAATGCGATAGTTGCAAATGAATTCAAAAATACCGGTACGGAGCCGATTATCGTTACGTTTACAGGGAGAACAGGTAATACCGGTGCTCAAAATATTAAAAGAAATAGCCCTTCTCATGGTGCTTATCCGTTCATTCTAAATCTCCAGCCGGGGCAAACAGAAACCGTTCAATTCTATAGAGACTATACTATTACTTTTGCCAACGGAAATTATAGCGTGAACTATACCGTATCAAATGACTGTGGGGAGAGTGCCGCGAGTGCTTCTTTCGGTATAAATAATCAGCAAAATTATAAAGCTAAGTTTACTAAGCCCGCCGGATGGGGAGGTCCCGGCCAACCGGGTGGTCCGGGTTGGGATCCTAAAGACCCCAATGCCGCTAACCCCGATATAACTTTCAACGTAGAGGTTACCAATGCGATCCCTAACTCATTCGTCGAATTCCAATTGTACAACGGAACAGGCTACAGCGCTAAATTCAGAGGTCAGGTAGACGCGAACGGAAAACTCACCCAATCGGTTACTATGCCGGCGAAAGATTTGGCGGTAGCATTGGACGACGGATTCGCCATATTCCGATTCTTTAAAACCCAAGCTGGAAATCAACTTTTGGATCCGTACAACATCGGTGCTGAAAAAGAAACCGTAAAATTTGCATTTGAATAATCAATTCGTAATAAATGGAATATGAAAAAAAATAAATTAGCATATATCCTTCTTTTAGGTTTATTCTGTATCACCGGTCCTGCCTTTGCGCAGGACACGGTTACGGAAGGCGCTTACGAGGAAGGAAAGACAAAGAGAGCCTGGGAGATCGGCGTGGGCGGTTCGGTATTCGGTTTTAGCCGTATCGATTTTACCAACTTCCAGAAATCGACCGATAACTACAAACTCGGACTGCAACTGCGCCACAGCGTGGTAGGCCCGCACTTGTATATCGCCCGCGAGCTTAGCCCTCACTTCTACCTCGACGTGCAGGGTAATGTCGGATTTACCGAACAATACGTGAACGGTGAAGATAAACTGAAAACGCTCTTTATGGTAGGCCCCGGTCTCCAGTGGCGTTTGGGTGAATATTTCGACTCCAAATATGTAGATCCTTTCTTTCGTGTGGGCGTAAGCTATATGAAGAAAAATTTTAGCATGAAATACCAGGGAACCGAGGGAACGCTACCCGAAGAAATGTCGTGGGTGCTCGAGAACCTGTACAATAAGGAGGGTGCCGATCGGAATGAAATGTTTCCCATATCGTTTGGTGCCGGAGTGAACGGTTGGTTGAGCGATAATTTCGGGATTGGTCTTCAAGGGGACTATCTGTTGATGCCGCATCAAAATGTAGCCAATTCCCTGCAAGGGACGGTTCGGTTGATTTGGCGCATCGGCGGAAGATCCAAGAAACGCCCCCCGGTAGTGCAATATGTCGAGAAGATCGTGCAGGCGCCGCCCGTGGAAAAGATTGTTGAAAAAATTGTGGAAGTGCCGGCGGAAGTAATTGAAACGCCGTCTACCGAAATCTGCGAACTATTCAACAATATCTACTTTGAGTTTGATAAGTCGGATATCCGTCCGATAAGTTACGAAACACTGGATAAGATTGCCGATATACTCAAAGCCAATACCAACAAGAAATATCTGGTGACCGGATATACCGATGCTTGGGGCAGTGCCGCATATAATATCGGCTTGTCGCAACGCCGTGCCGCATCGGTCATTAAGGCTCTGGAGGATAGAGGTGTCCCGGCGAATATCTTGAAATCGAGAGGTGTAGGTAAGAAAATCTCGTACGCTCCTACCGGTGAATCGAATCAGGTAAGGGAAGGCGACCGGAAAGTGACGGTTGAGATTATCACAAATCTTGATTACTGGAACTTTATGCCAAAGAACGACCTGTAGAGGTATTTCTAAAACTAATTTTGAAAAAAAGCTGTCTCACAATAAAAAGTGAGGTGGCTTTTTTTATATATAAAAGAGAGAGGCTATCTGAAACGTCAGATAGCCTCTCGTTGAAATTGAAGATTAGAAAAGTTCCACAATTAATTATTTATATCAAGATCGTGTAAGTCTCTGTCGATTGTTTGTTAGTGCAATGGAGTATCTTCAATTTCGTGCTGCGTTTCCGTTTCGGCCGGAACGCTATCAAGAGTGGTTTCTTCACCTTCACTATTGAAGTAGAATGTCTTTGACGATTTATCTTCCTTGTTGGTAGCCACTACTTTCGTCAGTTGCTTTTCTGCGTTATATTGAAGCGCATTCAGTTCGTACGTTTCCGATACCGTGCGTACCGCAGCTTGAACCTTTTCATTCAATTCTTCAAACGTTATGTCGGCAAAACCGTCATCCTGACTTACAGAAGACATTTCGGCGGAAGGTTCCTGCACCTCTTCTTTTACTTCTTGTTCAGGAACTTCTTCCCATGTCGTTTGCTTTCCTTCTGCATCGAAGTACAATACTTCGGACGATTGATCGGCTTTTTTAATCGCTTCTACTTTGGTCACTTGCTTTTCAGCGTGATACTTCAGCGTTTTTACGTCGTACTCTCCGGCAAGCGCGTTGATCGCCGCTTGTACCGCTTCGGGAAGTTCTTCCAATTTCACATCCGTGAACCCGTCATCTTGTTGTACCGATATCGCTACCAAATTACTGTTTATGGCATCGGCTGCCTGAATTGCCGTACTTGTTGCGAACAGCCCCGCTGCGAACAATGTGATAGATAAAATAACTTTTTTCATAACCGTAAATTTTTAATATGAATACTATAAAATAATTTCTTTTTTATTCGAAAGACCAACCATTGTTGAGCCTTGCTTTCGCAGATATATAACCAAATACCGTACAAAAAAAACGCATCGAATGTCAATCGGTACTTAAAACGAAATCAATCAACCGGATAAATAAATTTGAGAAGAATCGCCTCTTTTCCGGAAACTGTGGAATGGGTGTGGAAACTGTGGAATCATTCCACAGTCGGGTTGTGGAATAAGTCATTCGCCGAGGGCGCGCGCTCCGGGAGACGCCCCCGGTAAGGGTATCTTTTGTGTTGCTGCTTCCCTCTTTTTATTTATCTTTGGACGTACAAAATGATTCAATCATAAAGGTGATGGCAGCAGCAACGTCTTTTGAGCATACGATACGGATAAAAATAGGATTGATATTTTTTGTAATCATCCTCTTTTTTGCGGGTATATTGATCTATTCGTATACCTTAAAAAGAAATATGGATGAGCAACAGAAGGAGATACAGCAATATAATCAATTACTTTCGCGCACGAACCGCCTGATGATTTCGGTGCAGGAAGCGCAGCACATTATTAATGCTTATCTGGGGTCCCCGCGCCGCGCTTATCGACAACAATACGATTCGATTTCGGCGGACATCTATCGCCAAACGATTCAAATCCGGGATTTCTTATCGCAAAACGATCAACAGATATTGTTGGAAAACATGCTTGATTTGTTGGATGAAAAGAATACGATTGTCAGGAGCCTTACGATGCAGTTCAGGGGCCAAAATCCGTTAAATGAGCTTGACCGGAAAATCGACGATTACAACCACCTGATGCGCGACTCGCTTATTGTAACCAGCAAGAAGGACACCACGCTTATCCTTCAGGAAAAAAAGGGTTTCTGGAGCCGGTTAAGGGCGCTCTTTAACCCGGGGCATCCGGGCGATACGACTCTGAAAATAGCTTCACAGGAGAAAGATACGCTGATGAAGTTGCGGGTCGATACGGTGGTATATTCCGATCTTAAAAATATCACCCAAGAAGCGTCCAAGACTTACTCTTCAAAAATTCAAGGCATTGAAAGGCAGGTACGGGATATGGTATTGGCGGAGCAAAACATTTCGCTGCAACTTTCGCAGTTGATCACCGAGCTCTATAATCAAACCCTCAAAACGGCCCAGAAGGGAATCGAAAACAGCGGACGGCTTTCGCAACGCATATTCGTATTTTCCATTATTACCGGAGTCTTATCGTTGCTGTTGATTATGACGATCATCTTCTTTATTATCAGTGACCTGAACAAAGGGCAGCGTGCGCGGATGGATCTGGCCCGGGAGAAGCAATTGACCGAAGAACTGATGGAAAGCCGTCATAAACTGTTGCTTTCGGTATCACACGATATAAAAACGCCGCTGAGCTCGATGATGGGCTATATGGAACTGTGGAATATGGAGGAGACGTCGCCCGCCCGCAAGAAACAGTTGCGCTCGGCGCAGAATTCAGGGAAGCATATCCTGAGCCTGCTGACGAACTTACTCGAATTCTCACGCCTCGAACAAAATACGGGCCGGCGAGTCAATAGCCGGTTCCGATTGAACGACATTTTGAACGAAATTGTCGATATGTTCCGTCCGTTCACCGAAGAGAAAAATATACGCATCGCTTACCGTAGCCAACTGCCGGATTCGTTATTCGTCGAAACCGATTATACGATTCTCAAACAAATACTGTCGAATGTATTATCGAATGCGGTGAAATATACCCTTAAAGGCGGGGTGACCTTGGACGTGAAAAAGGAAAGACGCTTTATTTTTGTCATCACCGATACGGGCATCGGGATCGATCAAAAAGATCGGGATAAGATATTCAAGCCCTTCTCGCGGATAAATAATACGTTGAGAACGGAAGGAACCGGCTTTGGTCTGTATGTGACCAAAGGGTTGGTGGATTCTCTGGGAGGAACGATTGGTATTGCATCGAAAAAAGAAAAAGGAACAACGGTAACGATTGAACTTCCTTTGCAGGAAGTGGAGCCGATGCACCCTGAGGCTCTTTCCGCCGGCGCCTGTAAGGACGATGTTCCGTCCGGGAAGAAGCATTATCGCCATGTCCTTATTGTGGAAGATGATGCGGCTTTGGGCAATATGATCCGTGAGTTTTTAACGCGCCAAGGCTATGAAGTTACTCTGTGTAGCCATCTTGATGAGATGAAGAAGGTGATGCAAGGCTGTGTCGCTTTTGATATTGTTTTTACGGATATGAATATGGTGACTATTTCCGGATACGATATTCTGTATGCGATCCGGAAAGGTTACCCGACCATCCCGGTGTGGTTGATGACGGCTTATGACGATTATACGGAGCAAAAAGCCTTGAAAGAGGGATTCGACGGGTTCATTACCAAGCCTATTAAAATGAATGCGCTTCTTTCCATTCTCTCGGCGGGGCAAGTGCCGGATGTATCGGAAAAGATACAGACGGAGTTTCCTCTGCTATGGGGGCTTTTTAATGACGAAAACGCGATCAGGGAAATTCTTTCGAAATTCGTCGAAACTACCTACCGCGATACGGATCAGTTAGAAGAATTCATCCGGCAAGGCGATTTTAAGGCGGCGCAACAGCTTTGCCATAAGATGCATCCGTTCCTGGCGCAACTTAATGCCGAACAGTTGGGGGATACGTTGCGCAAAATGGATTCCTTGCGCGGAAAAGACGAATCGGCTTATCCTAATTGGAAAGACGAACTTGCGCAAACGATCCGAAATCTGCGTGCATTCGCCGATAGGATATTTCTCGCCGATAAACGCAGATGAAATGTTCCCGGTGCTTTACCGGAAGGTGAGGAGTTGCATGGAGTTCCCGTCGAATACGGCATAGGAAAAAAAGCGAATCCAGTCTCCCAATAAAATGATCCGTGCGTGGGGAGGAAGCGGATAATCGAGCATAAGGTGGCGGTGTCCGAAAACAAAGAAATCTACGTCGGGCGTTTTTTGCAACTGCTGCCGGGCAAATTGTATCAAGTATTCTTTCTCTTCACCCAGAAAGTCGATCATCCCCCCATTCTCGCGACTGTGGTTCGACCAGGCATGGGCCAAAGGAATGGTCCAACGCGGATGAACGGCTGAGAATAATACCCGTAGGAATTTACTGTGGAAAACGCGTTGTAAAAAGCCGAAAGATCCGGAAGTGTCTCCGAGTCCGTCGCCATGTGCCATGAAAAAAGTCTTGCCGTATAAATCGGTTACAAACGGTTCGAAATGCAACTTCATCCCGCACTCTCCGCTCAGATAATCGGTGAGCCACATGTCGTGGTTGCCGGTGAAAAAATGCACCTCTACACCCGAGTCGGTAATGTCGGCGAGCTTGCCCAAAATACGTGTAAATCCTTTCGGCACCACATATTTGTATTCGTACCAATAATCGAATAGATCGCCCAATATATAAATAGCCTTTGCGTCTTGTCTCGCAATGTCGAGCCAACGGCATAGCTTGCGTTCCGTATCACGGGTATCGGCATGCATTTTAGAGCCCAGGTGGGCATCGGAAAGAAAATAGTATTTATTTCTCACGTCGTTGTCGGATCGGTTATTACATCATACCCAATTCCAACAGCGCTTCTTCGCTCATCATGGATTTGTCCCAAGGCGGTTCGAAGGTGAGATTGATATTCACGCTTTTTATTTCGCTGATCGATTCGAGTTTCATCTGCACGTCCATCAAGATGAAATCCGCCGCAGGGCAGTTGGGAGAAGTAAATGTCATTTCGATGTTCACGTTGAACTCATCGTCGATATCTACATCGTAAATCATGCCCAAGTCGAAGATATTCACCGGGATTTCCGGGTCATATACGGTGCGAAGCATCACGACGATCTGATCTTGTATTTTTTGTAATTCTTCGTTCATAGTTTTCTTTTTTATTCCTTCTTATAATATTCCTTCATCGGCGAAGCTGTAATACACGGCATCGGCGATAATCAGATGATCGAGTAATGAAATCTCCATCAATGCGGCCGCTTCTTTCAGTTTCTTTGTGACACGGATATCCTGCTCGCTGGGCTTGCAACTTCCCGAAGGGTGATTGTGCCCCAGAATAATGCCCGAAGCGTAATCGTTCAACGCTTCCCGAAGGATAAGCCTGACATCCACCACCGTTCCCGATATACCTCCGCGGCTCACGAGGAGCGGGGAGATGACTTGATTGGAATGATCCAGCAATAAAGCCCACGATGCTTCGTATGGCAAATCGCACAGCATGGGAGAGAGGTCTTCGTATGCATCGTGCGATGACCGGATCTTTTTGCGCTGCTCCCGCTGGCTGTCTTTTCTTCTGCGTCCCAACTCCATCGCCGCAATAATGGTGATGGCTTTGGCTGGCCCGATACCCGAAAAATTATTTACCAAGTCGCTTATCGTGAAACGGCTCAACTTGTTCAAATCGTTGTCGGCTTTGCGCAAAATGTCTTTGCAAAGATCCACAGCACTCTCCTTGCTGCTTCCCGAACCAATAAGAATGGCAAGTAGCTCGGAGTCCGACAAGGCCGCAACGCCTTTCAATAAAAGCTTTTCACGCGGACGGTCTTCTTCGGCCCATTGTTTGATACTTATCTTTGACGTATCGGACATCATCCATCAGATTTTAGCGGATATCTGCCCACAAAGATAGCATAAAAAAAGACATCTTAAAAAAGATGTCCTTTAGGATGTAGGATGTATATTAAAAAAATGAATGCTTATTTCGCTCTTTCTACATAGCTTCCCGTACGCGGATCGATTTTAATTTTTTCACCGGTTTCGATGAATAGCGGTACGCGAACCTCGGCGCCGGTTTCAACCGTAGCCGGCTTCGTGGCATTGGTCGCCGTATCGCCTTTCAGTCCCGGTTCGGTATAAGTGATTTCCAAAATGACATACGTCGGCATTTCGGCCGTCAAGACGGTTTCACTTTCGGCGTGCACTTGTACCTCCACAATATCGCCTTCTTTTAAGAATTCCACCCCTTCTATTTGCGCTCCGGGGATGGGTATCTGTTCGAAGGTTTCGGTATTCATGAAGTTATAGCCCATATCATCCTTATATAGATATTGGTAAGGACGGCGCTCAATGCGAACTTCATCAACCCGTACGCCCGAGTTGAATGTCTTGTCGAGAACACGTCCGGTCGTTACGTTTTTTAGTTTGGTTCTTACAAAAGCCGGGCCTTTACCGGGTTTTACATGTAAAAATTCGATAATGAAATAATATTGTCCATCCAAATCGATGCACATTCCGTTTCTGAAATCAGCTGTCGTTGCCATAAAACAGGGTTGTTAGTGTTATTTTGAAGTTTTTAGAGTGCAAAAATACACATTTACTTTGTAACGTGCAACGATTATTTTTTATAACACATGCATTCCGTCCAAAATCAATTTGGTGACGAACAGGAAGAAAATGACCCACATCGTAATGGAGATGTGCCTCAACTTGCCACTTAATACTTTTAAGAGGACAAACGAAAGCATTCCGAACACGATGCCTTGGGCGATGCTGAAAGCAAAAGGCATCATAGCGATGGTGAGAAATGCGGGTAGCGCTTCCGTCATATCTTCGAAGTTGATTCTGACCACGGACGATATCATGAACAGTCCTACCAAAATCAAGGCGGGAGCCGTAGCTGATGCCGGTACCATTAAGAAGAGCGGCGCCAAAAATAAAGCAATGGCAAACATGACGGCTGTCGAAAGGGCGGTCAATCCGGTCTTGCCTCCTGCCGCTACGCCTGAGGCGCTTTCGACATACGATGTAACGGTGCTGGTTCCCAATATTGCCCCGAAAGTGGTGGCAAAAGCATCGGCCACCAGCGCTTTTTTAATCTGCGGAAAGTTGCCGTCTTTATCCGTCAGCCCGGCTTTGGAAGCAACCCCCAGCAGGGTGCCGATCGTGTCGAATAAGTTGACGAACAAGAAGGTGAATACGACAATCACCATGTCTATGGTGAAGAGATGTTGCCAATCGAATTGCAGGAAGATAGGCGAGATGTCGGGAGGAAGGGAAATGATGCTCCCCTGCGGCAAATGTACCAATCCGAGGATGGCGGCGAATATCGTCGCTACCGCAATTCCGATGAGGAACGATCCCTGTACCTTTTTATAATATAACACCGCCGTGAGAATCAGCCCGAGAAGCGCCACCCAGATATGAGGGTTGGCCATATCGCCCAAAGCCAACATGGTGTTGTCGTTCTTTACGATAATGCCGGCGTTTTGCAATCCGATGAGCGTGATAAACAATCCGATACCTACCGGAATGGCATCTTTAATAGTTTTTGGAATACTTTTTACGATAAGCTCCCTGACATTGAAAAACGTGAGCAGAATAAATATGATTCCTTCGATAAATACCGCCGTGAGCGCCATTTGCCAAGAATATCCCAATCCGAGTACGACCGAAAAGGCGAAGAAACTATTCAGTCCCATGCCCGGGGCTTGTGCAACCGGTATTTTCGGAATGAAAGCCATTAGCAGGGTGCCGATAACAGTCGCCAAAGCCGTGGCCGTAAAGAGTGCCGAACGATCCATCCCCGCAGCGCTTAATATGTTGGGATTGACTACCAGAATATACGACATGGTGAGAAACGTAATGATCCCCGCCACGATTTCGGTCCGTACATTCGTCTTATGTTCCTTAAGTTTAAATATTTTTTCTAACATCTTCAAAAACGATCTATTTATTTAAAAATTCCATTTCGTTGCCAATGTCGGGATGGCGTAAAACCGGCTTTCGTTTGTTGCGTTTACGAAGTTGTAGCTGAGTTCCACTTCCGTACCGAGAGAAAAATGCGGCGTCACATTATACCAGAATTGAGGCTCAGTTAAGAGCACCAGCTTTTTACCCGATGTGGCGCCGGTTCTGTCTTTATTTTCCGACCAAAGATCGAAAAATCCGGCCAACGAGAGTTTATTGTCGGCTAAATTGGCATTCCATGTAACGGTCCACTGCGCATCATGGCTAATCTTTTCGAAAGCATTTAATTTATAAGCGGCATAAGTGCTCATAAAGAAGTTTCCCAATTGAAAAGAATACGAAAGACCGCCCAGATACGAGCTGGGTATCGAAAATCCATATCCGGAGTTTCTGACCAGTCCCAAACCTCCGTTGTATTCCAAATGCGGCCTTAAGGCGAAGTCGCTTATTTGAAAGGTGCGGGCGATTTCGGCATAAGCCAACCCTGGATTACGTTGGTTGAAATTGAAGTCGATATCGACAAACATAAATGTCGATCCCCAGTCATCCGGCTTAAACATTTCAAACGTAGCCGTTAAATAGTTGATTGAAGAAGCTTTGTCGCCATATAGCGAATGGCGGGGATCAAAATGCAGTTGCAAATTCTGTGCATGAGTTACGCCTATCAAACAAATGAAGGCAAGGGCAAGGATGATCTTTTTACGTTCCATAAAATACGGGTATGATTATATAAATTTAAAGAAGCTGCGAAGGTAACAAAAAAATGGAAATGCAAGACAAAATAGATGTTATTTTTGTACTTTTGTCTTTCCTAAAAATCCTAACAGAAATATGGACAATACGATCATGCAACCTCTGGTTATTTATAATACGTTAAGCCGTACGAAAGAAACGTTCGAACCGCTGCATTCGCCCAATGTGGGGTTGTATGTGTGCGGGCCTACGGTATATGGCGATCCGCATTTGGGACATGCCCGCCCGGCTATCACGTTCGACCTGCTGTTCAGGTATCTTCGTTTTATCGGATATAAAGTGCGTTACGTTAGGAATATAACCGATGTGGGGCATTTGGAAAATGATGCCGATGAGGGGGAAGATAAAATAGCCAAGAAAGCCCGTTTGGAACAATTGGAACCGATGGAGATCGCCCAGTATTACACGCTTCGTTACCATAAAGCCATGGAAGCGCTCAATACGCTACCGCCTTCCATTGAGCCGTTGGCGTCGGGGCATATTATCGAACAGATTGAACTGGCGAAAGAGATTTTCGATAAAGGGTTTGCCTACGAAAGTGAGGGTTCGCTCTATTTCGACGTGGAAAAATATAATAAGGAGTATCATTACGGACGCCTGTCGGGAAGGAATATCGATGAACTATTGGAGAATACGCGCCAGTTGGAAGGCCAACACGAAAAACGAAAGAGTGTTGACTTTGCTCTCTGGAAAAAAGCGTCCCCCGACCATATTATGAAGTGGCCTTCGCCCTGGAGCCGCGGCTTCCCCGGATGGCATCTCGAGTGCTCGGCTATGAGCACAAAATATTTGGGAGAAGAGTTCGATATTCATGGCGGAGGTATGGATTTGATCTTTCCGCACCACGAATGCGAAATCGCCCAAAACACTGCCGCGCAGGGAAAATCTTCCGTGAAATATTGGATGCATAACAATATGATAACCATTAACGGCCAGAAGATGGGCAAGTCGTTGGGAAATTTCATCAACCTCGAAGAGTTCTTTTCAGGCGAGAATCCGATGTTAGAGAAGGCCTATTCGCCGATGGTTATCCGCTTTTTTATCCTGCAATCGCATTACCGCAGTCCGGTTGATTTCGGTAACGAAGCCTTGCAAGCATCCGAAAAAGGATTGAAACGCCTGCTCGAAGCGAACGGTTTTATCGATAAGTTACCCGTCGGACAAACCTCTTCGTACGATGTAAAGTTGTTGCGGCAGAAGTGTTTCGATGCGATGAACGACGATTTGAATTCACCTATTCTTATCGCCCATTTGTTTGAAGGGGCACGGTTGATTCATGCGGTAAAAGATAAAAAAGAACAGATCACTCAAGAGGATAAGCAAGAACTCCGCTCACTGTTCGATGATTTCCTTTTCGATATATTGGGCATAAAAGATGAAACGGAAGATGCCGGCGGTCAATATGAAGCTTTCTCGAAGGCAATTGACATCCTTTTGGATATAAGACTGGAAGCCAAACAACGCAAAGATTGGGCGACTTCCGACAAAATACGCGACGAATTAACCGCTCTCGGTTTTGTGATTAAAGATACGAAAGACGGAGTGGAATGGACGTTCCTCTAACTCCTCCCCGCTTCGCGGTGCTCCCCTTATACTAAGGGAAGAGTTAGGGTCTCCTGTTTTAAAGAAATAGATTAAATGCAAATTTTTCTCTCTCCTGCCAAGTTGATGAACTTCGATTGCACGGCAGACAGCCTACAGACTTCCGATCCATTGTTTGCAGATAAAACGGCACAACTTGTTGACGTGTGTCGTACGTTATCGCCTGAAAATATTGCAGTGAAAATGAAAATCAGTAACGATATGGCGTATGATGTGCACAGCTATTTTCAAAGTTTCGATTTTGCGAGTACGCCTCGCCGGGCGGCAGCATTGGCTTATAACGGTATTGCGTATAAGGGGTTGAATGCGCACGATTTTACTCCTGCCGATGCCGTGTTCGCCCAAGAGCATCTGAATATCTGTTCCGGTTTGTACGGCATCCTGCGGCCTTTCGATCGAATTAAGCCTTATCGGCTTGAATTCCAGCGTAACATATCGCCTAAAGGATATAAAAGCCTTTATGATTTCTGGCAGAAAACGTTAAATGATTATCTTGCCGACAAGTTAAAACAAGACGATAAGACTATTATCAACGTCTCTTCCGCCGAGTATTCGAAAGTGTTGAGAAAAGACCTCCTTCCGGAAGGAACGCGGATCATCGAAATAAACTTCTTGCAACAAGAAGCCGATCGCTTTAAACAAGTTGTCGTTCATACGAAGAAGGCGCGCGGCATGATGAGCCGTTTTATCATTAAAAATAAATTATCGACTTCCGAAGATGTAAAAGCATTTGATTATGAAGGGTATTTCTTTTATCCGTCTCTTTCGAAAAAGGATAAATGGATTTTTGTCCGGTAGATTCCGACCGATAGACAGGTATGCCAAGACGGTTGTCATTAAAAGAAGTAAAAAAGAGATAGATTTTCTATTTTGATGAGGACTCATCCTCATTATTTATTACTTTTGTAAAAAAATACCCGCAGGCATGCAATACAAAGTATATCCTCCAACTACATTACGAACAACCGTCCATTTGCCCGCATCCAAAAGCATCAGTAACCGGGCGTTGATTATAAATGCATTGAGTTTGAGTACTCTTCCTATAAAGAACCTGTCGGATTGCGAAGATACGCGCGTGATTATCGATACGTTCAACTCCAACTCCAATATTTTTGATGTGAAGGCTGCCGGAACGGCGATGCGCTTTTTGACGGCTTTCCTCGCCGGTATGGAAGGCGAATGGATTATAAGAGGGTCGAAGCGGATGCACGAACGCCCTATCCACCCGTTAGTAGATGCGCTTACAGCGCTCGGGGCGGAGATTGAATATCTCGAAAAGGAAGGCTATCCGCCGTTGAAAATAAAAGGCCGCCGTTTGAAGGGGGGCGAAGTGTATCTTTCGGGAAATATCAGTTCGCAGTTTATCTCGGCGTTACTTATGATTGCTCCCTTAATGGAAAACGGGTTGATTGTACATATCGAAAAGGAGATTGTTTCGAAGCCCTATGTGCAATTGACTTTGAGCATGATGAAAAAATTCGGAATAACCGCTAAGTGGGAAGACAACGATATCATCATCAAGCATCAGGATTATACGCCCGTATCGATGACGGTCGAATCGGACTGGTCGGCGGCTTCGTATTGGTATGCGATGACGGCGCTCAGCGACGATCCCGATGCACAGGTAACCCTTCTCGGGTTGGAAAAGGACAGTTGGCAGGGTGATTCGGCCGTTGTAACGCTTTTTTCCTATTTAGGCGTTTCGACCGAGTTCTTCGACAAGGGTATCGTCATTCGCAAAACGAAAGAACGTTCTAAAAAGTTCTTCCACGATTTCGTCGATCAACCCGATTTGGTACAGACGTTTGCCACGACATGTTGCTTTCTGAATATACCCTTTCTTTTTTCAGGCATTCAAAGTTTGCGCATTAAAGAAACCGATCGTATATTGGCATTAATGACGGAACTCAAGAAGCTGGGGTTTGTGTTGAAAGAAACGGATATAGGAATGATGGAGTGGGACGGGGAACGAAGTTTCCCGGAAGTAAATCCGCTCATCGACACTTATGACGATCATCGAATGGCTATGTCTTTCGCTCCTGCGGCGATTCGCTATAATTCCATCATTATTAACGACCCCAAGGTTGTCAACAAGTCTTATCCCAATTTCTGGAACGATTTGAAGAGCGCAGGATTTAGGATCGAAAAGATAGAATGATTCTTTCGCCGGCGCAAGTTCCGGAACACCCCGTTGGGTCGGTCCAACCGGTCTAGCGGATAAAAAATAGCGAAGAAGATTATCCGTCAAACGAAATGAATCCGTTAGAGGGAGGTGTAGCTTTCGATAAACCATAATAAAAAGATGTATTTTCAGGACTTGTTTCACTATACTTTTTTTCAGAATGCTCTGTGGGGAAGTTTATTCGCCAGCATCGCCTGCGGGCTGATCGGCACATATATTGTGACCAGGCGATTGGTTTTTATAAGCGGAGGAATTACGCATGCCTCTTTCGGCGGATTGGGTGTAGGGTTGTTTTTCGGATTGAATCCTATTTTCTCAGCAATGATCTTTTCGGTTTTGTCGGCTTTCGGCATACAATGGTTGTCGCGAAGGCAGGGCGTGCGCGAAGATTCGGCGATAGGCGTATTTTGGTCTTTCGGAATGGCCGTCGGTATCATCCTCACCTTTCTTACGCCCGGGTATGCCCCCAACTTATCGGAGTTTTTGTTTGGGAATATACTGACAATCACCCGGCTCGATATCTTTTCGTTGGTGATTCTTTCAATCATTCTGATCTTATTTTTTATTACGCATTATCATCAGATTGTGTCGGTGTCGTTCGATGCCGAGTTTGCCAGAACCCGCAGGATTGCCACCCAGCTTATCGAGTATGCCATGATGCTTTTTATCTCGGTGACTATCGTGCTCAGTATCCGTTTAGTGGGGATTGTGTTGCTGATGTCGTTGATTACCGTCCCGCAAATGACGGCCAACCTGTTCACATCCAATTATTCCAAAATTATTTATTTATCGGTCGGCATTAGTTTTGTGGGATGTGTTGTGGGCTTGTTTCTGTCTTACTTCCTGAATATCCCTTCCGGAGCATTTATTATCTTCGTTCTCATGTTGATGTTTTTTGTTGCGAAAGGACTGAAGGCTATCCGCTTTACCCGTCGATAAGAATAAAGAGACAAGAAGAGATCTATTTTGTCGTCACATTGTCGGAAACGCTCACACTTTGTATTTCTTTTATTTCTTCGAGAATAGCACAGGCCGTTTCGACCGAAGAGACGTTTTTAATACTCACCGATCGTTTTTTATTCTTTTCGCGAAGTTGACAGACTCTCGCGTGCGCTTGGATATAAAACAGGAGTTTGTCGAAAGCGCCGGAGCGGTAATAAGGCGATTGTCCGTCGGAGATAAGCTGGAGCGTCATTTGCCCGTTTTTCAACATGATTTTTTCTATCCCCAATGATCGGGCCAAACGCCGCAACCGCACAATGCGGATCAATTCCCTGCCTTGTGCCGGAATCTTACCGAAACGATCTTCCAACTTGAGGATGAAGTCGAGAATCTGTGTTTCCGTTTCCATCGTGTCGAGTTCGCGATAAATGGCAATCCGTTCCGCATCGTTCGGGATATAAGTGACCGGAAACATCAGTTCGAGATCGCTTTCCACCGGTACCTCTTCGGTGAAGAACTCTTCCCCGTTATTTGATGGTTGTTCTCTGTAAAGATCGGCAAACTCTTCTTTGCGTAATTCCTGTACCGCCTCGGCAAGGATTTTTTGATACGTTTCATATCCGAGGTCGGCGATAAATCCGCTTTGTTCAGCGCCCAACAGATTGCCGGCGCCTCGGATGTCGAGGTCTTGCATGGCAATGTGAATGCCGCTGCCTAACTCCGAAAAGTTTTCGATCGCTTGCAGTCGTCGCCGTGCATCGGTGGTAAGCGTATATAACGGCGGCGCTAAAAGATAGCAGAAAGCCTTACGGTTGCTGCGCCCTACGCGTCCGCGAAGTTGGTGCAACTCGCTTAGTCCGAAGTTTTGCGCATTCACAACCAAGATGGTGTTGACGTTCGGAATGTCGATGCCTGACTCTATGATGGTCGTAGCGATCAAGACATCATAATCGTAATGCACAAAATCGGTGATGACCGACTCCAGCTTTTTGGGCTCCATTTGTCCGTGTCCTACCGCAACGCGTACATCCGGAATTTCTCTTTTGATGAGCGTTTCCAACTCGTAGATATGTTGAATCCGATTGTTGATAATGAATACTTGTCCGTTGCGGTTCAATTCGAACTGAATCGCTTCTTTAATAATTTCGATATCGAACGGATGGACTTCCGTCTGTACCGGATAACGGTTGGGAGGAGGCGTGGTGATGGTCGAAAAATCACGCGAGCCCATCAGCGAAAACTGTAACGTGCGCGGAATAGGCGTTGCCGTCATCGTGAGGGTGTCGACATTCGTTTTGAGTTGCTTGAGTTTCTCTTTCGTCGATACGCCGAACTTTTGTTCTTCGTCGACAATGAGCAATCCCAAATCGTGAAACTGCACGTCTTTGCCTATGAGGCGGTGCGTGCCGATGAGAATATCGATTTTCCCCTCTTTCAAGTCGGTTAGAATCGCTTTTTGCTCCTTATAGGTGCGCGCACGGCTGATATAATCTACGGTCACCGGAAAGTCGGACAGCCGGTCGTGAAAGGTATGATAGTGTTGCGTTGCCAAAGTGGTTGTCGGCACGAGCACCGCCACTTGTTTACCGTCGGTTGCGGCTTTAAATGCCGCCCTGATAGCGACTTCTGTTTTTCCGAAACCGACATCGCCGCATACCAGGCGATCCATCGGGCGCTCGCTTTCCATATCGTTCTTCACGTCTTGCGTAGCTTTGAGTTGGTCGGGGGTATCCTCATAAATAAACGAAGCCTCCAATTCATTTTGCAAATACGTGTCTTTCGAAAAGGCGTAACCCTTTTCATGCTGCCGCTGTGCATAGAGTTTAATAAGGTCGCGGGCGATATCTTTTATTTTCGATTTGGTCCGTTCTTTCGTGCGCTCCCATGCGCCGGACCCTAATTTGCTGAGTTGCGGGCTGTCTCCTTCGCGCCCTTTGTATTTCGATATTTTATGCAAGGAATGAATCGAAACGAATACCGCATCGTTGTTCAGATACGTCAGTTTGATGACTTCCTGTATTTTGTCGCCGATGCGCATGCGTACCAATCCGGCAAATTTGCCGATGCCGTGGTCGAGATGCACTACATAATCCCCCGGTTGCAATTGATTGATTTCTTTGAGCGTCAACGCGATCTTTCCCGAACGCGCCTTTTCCGATTTCAGGCTGAATTTGTGAAAGCGATTGAATATCTGGTGATCGGTGAAGCAACATATTTTCATCGAATCTTCCGAGAAGCCTTCGTGCAGCGTTTTATTAATAGGAGTAAAAGGAATAGCATCGCCTCGGTCGTGGAAGATGTCGCGCAGGCGTTGATGTTGCTTTTCGCTGTCGCTCAGGATATATATCGTGTAGCCCTTTTGCAGGAATTCTTGCAGGGACTCGGATAGCAGGTCGAAGTTTTTGTGAAACAGAGGTTGGGGAGAGGTCTCGAATTGCAGGGCCGCATCCGCCGGATCTAATAAATTAGTGTCGAACCGGAGTTTCCGGAAAGGCTGTATCGCCGATAGGAATTCTTCTTTTGACAATAAATCCGCCTTTATAAATTCCTCGTCTGGAGGATTTATTTTTAATTCATCATGATAGATTGATTCGATGCGGCTTTCGATCCAGCGCATATCTTCCGTGGCAATAATGGTTTGCTCCGGCAACAAATCGAAAAGCGTGGCATTTTTATCTTTTGCCGTACCGAATTCAGGCACGATGCGTATCTCCGAAAACTTCTCTTTCGAAAGTTGCGTCTCCACATCGAAGCTGCGGATGGTTTCGATTTCATCTCCGAAAAAGTCGATACGATACGGAAGTTCGCTTGAGAAAGAAAACACATCCAGAATGCTTCCCCGTGTGGCATATTGCCCCGGCTCATAGACATAATCGACATATTGGAAGCCATACGAATCGAGCACTTCCGCAACGAATGACGAATCGACTTTTTCACCCGTTGAAACCGTTAATGTATTTTCTTGCAGCGTTTGTTGCGAGACGGTCTTTTCGGCCAATGCGTCGGGATAAGAGACAATGAGCAGCGGGCGTCCGTCTTCTTGCAGGCGGGAGAGCGTTTCGGTTCGCAGGATTTGGTTAGCCGCATCGATTTGTCCGTACTTCGCCGCACGTTTATAGGCCGAAGGGAAGAAAAGGATATCCTCCGTGCCGGTTATTTGGGTTAAGTCGTGATAAAAATATCCGGCCGTTTCCAGATCATTGAAAATAAATAGGGATGGATTGGGTTGTTTGCGGAATAGCGATACGGCAAACAAGGCACGCGATGATCCGTGCAAACCCTTTACCGATAAAGTCATTACTTCCTTCAGTAATTTGCTCGCAGCCGAAACATTCGGATGGCCATCCATCAATTGTTGCAATTGAACAATATCCAAAACGTGAGAGAATTTTATTTCGGGCACAAAGATACGCTTTTTTAAATTATTTGCGAAGTGAATCGCTCTTTCGTCTTTTCTCCGGTCTCCAGTTTCCGGTCTCCAGTCTCCGGTCTCCAGTCATCAGTCTCCGGTCAGGTGTGGAAAATTTCCCCATTTTTGATTTTTCAAAGCTAATCGACTTTGAAATGATGCTAAAACGATATCTTTGTCACTAAGTAATTACAGATAGAATTACGCGCATTGATTTTTTATCCAACCAAAATCTTAACTATGTTTTTATTTTCATTCGTAGTGATTACGAGAGTTATAAAAACATAGTTTTTTTACTTTCCCCCATAAAGCGTATATTTGCCGTCAATAGGTGCCGTCCGCAGGGATATCGTTATCAAAAAAATACAGTATGGGTTACGAAATAGAACGAAAATTTCTCGTAAACGGGGAATATAAATCATTCGCTTTTAAACAATATCGCATCCAGCAAGGCTATTTGTCGGTCTCGAAAGAGAATGTCGTACGTGTGCGCGTAAGGGACGACAAAGGGTTCCTGACCATCAAGAGCGGTGCGGTAAAGGATCGGTTCACCCGCTACGAATGGGAGTATGAGATTCCTTTGGCGGATGCTGACGAGATGCTCTGCTTGTGTGCACAGGGAGTGATCGATAAGACCCGTTATCTGGTGAAAGCCGGAGCGCATACCCTGGAGGTCGATGAGTTTTACGGCGATAACGAAGGGCTCGTTTTTGCCGAAGTCGAACTGACGCACGAAAATGAGGCGTTTACTCCGCCTTCATGGTTGGGTAAGGAAGTGACAGGTGATATCCGGTATTACAATGCGTACCTGTCGCAACATCCTTATAAGAGATGGTAGAAAAAAGGACGAGGGTGTCGCCAAAGCGGCATCCTCGTTATAACCTTTAGTCAAGAACCGTTACCCATCCGTGGGTGTCCGGCTCATCGCCGTATTGAATAGCCCTCAGTTTGTGATAAAGTTGTTCCGATATCGGGCCCGCTTTGCCGTCTTTACAGAAGGCATACGATTTTCCTGCGTCGGGATCATCGATCCGCAAGATGGGACTGATTACCGCAGCCGTGCCGCAGGCGCCCGCTTCTTCAAACGTGGCGAGTTCCTCTTCGGGAATATGACGCCGTTCCACTTTCAATCCCATATCCTCTGCGAGTTGCATCAGGCTTTTGTTGGTGATAGACGGAAGGATGGAAGTCGATTCCGGTGTAATGTACGTCCGGTTTTTAATGGCGAAGAAATTGGCCGGACCGCATTCGTCGATATATTTTTTCTCTTTAGCATCCAAATAAAGTACGGCGGAGTAGCCGCCTTCGTGCGCTTTTTCACCTGCCACCAAGCTGGCCGCATAATTGCCACCTACTTTGTATATGCCGGTGCCCAGCGGGGCTGCACGGTCGTATTGACGAAGGATAACCATCGGGGTCGGTTTGAATCCTTCTTTGAAATACGGCCCTACAGGGGTCACTAAAATCAGGAAGAGATATTCGTGAGCAGGTTTTACGCCTACTTGTGCGCTGGTGCCGATAAGTAGCGGACGGATATATAAAGAAGCGCCGCTTTCGTAAGGAGGAACAAAACGTTTGTTCTTTTCAACTGCCAATACCACCATTTCTTCAAACCGTTCCACCGGCAGTTCGGCCATCAGGATGCCGCGGCACGACGATTGCAGGCGCAGTGCATTTTCGTGCATGCGGAAGATGCGTATTTTACCGTCTTTTCCTTTAAAAGCTTTTAGTCCTTCGAAAGCTTCTTGTCCGTAATGCAGGCAAGTTGCCGCCATGTGGATATTCAGGAACTCCGATGTTTCCAGTTGAGGTTCGCTCCATTTTCCGTCACGGAAATAACTCCGGACGTTATAATCGGTTTTCATATATCCGAATGATAAATCCGACCAGTTAATTGTGTCCATGTTTTAATCTTTTTATTGTCTGTTTTATATCGATAGAATTGCAAATATACGCTTTTTATGCGTTCGTTAGTCCATTCATTCCCAAAATAGTTCAGCATTTCTTTCCTTATAGGTTAAGAAGTGCTTCATGCCGGTTATTGTATAATTAGGGCCGTTGTCAGGATACGACACGTTCTATACGGAGAATTTATTTAACGTTGAACAGGGTATCGAAAAAATCTTTTTTTTTGTGAGATGTAAATTTCGAAGGGCATTTTTGATGATAAATTCGGGCACAGGCTCAATTTCGAAAGGAATTCACGGTAGTCAGATAGCTTTACATTCGATAATTTCTGTGTCGACATCAAGCGAAGTCAGGAATGGAAACTTCCGTATTGTATTTCAAATATTCTTTATGATAGAGGATATCCCTCAGTACCGGATTGTTTTTAATCATTGCATCGATTCCGGGAGCTTTGATATCTTTCGATTTCTTTCCCCTGATATTCCATCCGTGTGCTTTCAGGTCTTCATACAGAGAATTCTTGTTGAGACAATAGGAAAAGTGCATTTCAAATGTTTTTTCGAAAGCTCTTTTCGCTTCTTCCTCCGTTTGTCCGTAGTCGGAAAGGTCAAGGGCAGGACAATATACAATATATATTCCGTTTTCTATGAAAGAATAGATTTCGAGATGCGCCCTAAGCGACTTCCTTTTTGTGTCCAACTGTCCGTCAAAAATTAAGCCTGCCATTTTTGTTTTTATGTACCTCTCTGTTTTACATACAAAAAAAACAACATAATAATGGGATATGCAAATATTTTTGTTCAAACCTGCATTCGTCAGTCCATTGTTTTTCTGTGCTTTTTGCCCCATTCTTCCAACTGTTTTAAAATAGGATTCAGTAGCAATGCGCTTTCTGTAAGTTCGTATTCCACCCGTGGCGGCACTTGGGCGTATACCGTCCGTTTCACCAATTTATTTTGTTCCATTTTCCGCAGTTGAAGGGTCAGCATGCGTTCAGTAATATTCGGGATGCGTTTTCTAAGTTCTCCGAAACGCAACTTCCCATTCGCCAAATGACAACATATCGCTAACGTCCACTGTCCGCCGATGAGATTTGCAGCATAAATTTCCGTGCATTCCGAACCCAAGTTCTTTTTATTTTCGTAATGGGTCGATGTTTCCTTTATTTTACTCATACTTACATTTTTGTCGGTACCATACAATTGGTTGCAAATATACATTATTGCAGGTAATATTTGTATTTTTGCAATAAAATGATTGGTAAAATGAAAACTTTGGTTATCGTTACTCACCCGAATTTAGAAAAATCGGTTATCAACAAACGCTGGATAGAAGAATTACAAAAATATCCCGGAAGGTATTCCGTACACGATTTGTATGCGTCTTATCCTGACGGAAAAATAGATATTGAAAGAGAGCAGCAGCTTATTGAATCTCATGATAAAATCGTGTTTCAATTTCCGTTGTACTGGTTCAGTTCTCCTCCGTTACTCAAAAAATGGTTTGATGAAGTATTGACCTATGGCTGGGCTTACGGAAGCAAAAGCGGATATAAAGTTGCCGGAAAGAAAGTCGCATTGGCCCTATCGGCGGGAATTGATGAAAAGGCATATTCCGCTGAAGGTACGTGGAAGTACACGTTGAAAGAGCTTACGGCTCCTTTTGAACTGACATTTAAGTACGTAAGGGCGGATTATAAATTCTTTTATGCTTATTACGGTATTGAATTAAATGCCTCGAAGGAGCGGATAGAAAAAAGCGTGCCGGCATATATCGATTTCATCGAATCTCTCTAAGAAGCTAATAAATAATCGTTTCTCAACAAAACATCAAAAATGAAAAGAACAGTATTCATAACCGGAACAAGTTCAGGTTTAGGAAAATCATTAACAAATTTTTTCGCCGTTAATGGTTGGTATGTCATCGCAACAAGCAGAAACCCTAAAAACGTTTGGAAAAACGATAAGAACGTTTTGGAACTAAAGCTGGATTTATCGGATAAAGAAAAAATGAAGGAGGCGTTAAATCCTGTATTTGAGAAGGTCAATTCTATCGATTTAATTATAAACAATGCGGGAAAAGCGATCATGGGGCCTTTGGAAAATATCCCTGAAGAAGCAATCCGGGAAATACTTGATGTGAATGTGCTTGGAGCAATCAGGATGATTCAAATAGCGATTCCCTATTTGAAGAAGCAAGGGTATGGGAAAATCATTAATATAAGTTCTTCAATCGGATTAAGTGTAGATATTCCGTTGTCATCTGTTTATGCTATGTCGAAATTTGCATTGGAAGGTTTAAGCGAAGGCGTCTATTACGAGTTAAAATCACAGAATATAGATATTCATTTGGTAGAACCGGGAGGTTTCCGTTCTTCATTAGGAGCAAATGCATTCATGATTCAGCCGGGAAAAAATTCGGTATATGGTGAAATAAATGAATGTTTAAACACTTATTTGGAAAGTAAGGCCACTGATATCCATTGCCCGCATACGGATATGGAGGATATCGTTAAGACGGTGTATAAGTTGGCCACAGGCGAGATTGATTCCTTCAGAAATCTTGTAGGCGGCGATGCAAAAGAAATTCTTGATTTGCGTTCAAATAATTCGATAGAGGAATATCTGCAACGAATCGGGAGTCGTTTTATACGATAAAACCGCCATCCCCTCCCCCTTGTTTTCGAACGAGGAGGAAATAACGGGATGAGCAAAGTTCCGTGTTGTAGCTCTGTCCGTCTGCGGTTGGTAATTTATCGCAATTTTACCGCTCTCCGACCCAATGCGGATAAATAGGCGTTTGGGCGGTAAGGGTATTCAGTTCGGTCAAATGTTCTTTTGACAAAGACCAATCGACTGCGCCCAAGTTTTCGATCAGTTGCTGTTCATTTCTTGCCCCGATGACAATATTGGAAACGGTTTCCTGTTTCAGCAACCAATTAATGGCAACCTGCGATATAGTCTTTCCTGTTTCGTTTGCTATGCGTTCCAAAGCATCTACAACCGTATATAGAAATTCGTCTTCAACCGGTGGTGAGCCGACTGCTCCGCCCGATTGTATGCGTCCTTCGGCAAGCGGTTGGTTTCTCCTGATTTTTCCTGTAAGCCTGCCCCAACCGAGCGGACTCCATACCATTAACCCCAAGCCCTGGTCTTTTATCAATGGCATGATTTCCTGTTCGTAATCACGTCCGATGAGCGAATAATAACCTTGATAAATAACATACTTTTCCAAGTTGTACTTTTCCGAAACGGACAATGATTTCATCAGTTGCCACGCTGCAAAATTGGAACAACCGATATATCTGACCTTGCCGCTTGTTACCAAATTATCCAATGTCCTTAATGTTTCTTCCACAGGGGTATTGCTGTCAAAACCGTGCATGAAATACACATCAATGTAATCTGTCCCCAAACGCTTCAAGCTGTCATTTACAGCATTGGTAATATGAAAACGAGAAGAACCTTTATCATTAACGCCTTCGCCCATTTGGTAAGTTCCCTTGGTTGAAATGATTGTTTTTTCACGTCTTCCTTTTACGGCTGCACCCAAAACTTCTTCCGATGCTCCCTGCGAATAAACATTTGCGGTATCAAAGAAATTTACGCCTCTTTCCAAACTAATGTCAATCAGTCGTGAGGCTTCCTTTACGTCCGTTTGTCCCCAACGCTGAAAAAATTCGTTTGTCCCGCCGAACGTTCCTGTACCGAGGCTTAGCACGGAGACTTTTAATCCTGATTTTCCTAAATTTCTGTATTCCATATTTATTATTGTTTTTAAATAGTTTTCTGTTTTATAAATTATTGTGATATTATCCATTCCTGTAAAGAAATAGCGTTAGGTTGCCATCCTAATAGTTTTCGGGCGTGAACGGCTCTTACACGGCTGTTTGAACCCAAAGCATATTTTGCCCAATCACCTAATTCAGCCAATGCCTCATTTGCATTCCACGAAATTATTTTCCCATCAAAACCTAATGCCTGACTGACATAAACTGCAATTTCTCCGTAAGATGCTTCTCCGTTTTCAGCATAGAAATAAGAAGCTGTCGGGGCTTTTTCCAGCGCCAAAGCATAGAGTTCAACTAAATCTTTTATGTGTACATTTGACCACCTGTTCAATCCTTTACCTATGTGAACTCCGGCATTCATTTCTTTTGATTTTCTGAAAACGACCGGCAACTGGTCGCTTTCGACATCCAATCCCAAACTATCTCCGTATATCATCGACGGAGCAATGATAATGGTTCGTATTCCTTTAGCGATACCTGAAATACGCACCTCGTTGTTGATGTTTACACGCTCCTGCCGTACATCCATTGGCGTAAATAATGTTTCTTCATTAAATACTTTTGAATTTTCAGCATTTCCCATTACATCATCGCCTACCACACTTGACCCCGAAGTGTGTATGAGCGTTTTTCCTGTTCCAGCCAAAGCATTGATAAATGTATCGACTGCCAAACGATGGTCTGAATTGGCTGTATTGATGACGGCATCTGTTTTTTGCGTGTATGCAATAAGTAATTCCCTATCTTCCAATGTTCCTAAAACAGGAATAATACCCAACGCCTTTACAGCATCTGCTTTGTCTTTATTCCTTATTAAGCCATAAACCTGATGTCCCTTGCTTATTAAATGTGTTGCAACTGAACTGCCGATATAGCCTGTTGCTCCTGTTAAAAATATGTTCATATATTCTTTGTCTTTATTTATTTCATTAAAATTTCCTGATTATCGTTTTGTCCTCTAATGCCAGTTCTGCAATCTCATCGTTACGTTTGAATGAAATAAATCAATACACAAAGGTAGACCTTAAAGGAACGCTGTTAAAGGACAATTATCACTAATTTCGTGTGAGGATTGTCACACTACACGGTTGCCAACCGGCTAAGTGTTTCCCTGCTGACACCCAAATAAGAAGCCACCATTTGTTTGGGTATCCGTTGGATAAGTCCCGGGTATTGGGCCAGTAAATTATAATAGCGTTCGGTAGCCGTACTGCTGATAAGGCATAAAATCCTTTTTTGTAAGGCAATATATCCTGCGGTTGTTTTCTTTAGAAAAAAGTATTCCATTTTTTGAAGTTCCTTACATAACTTTTCTCTGTTTTCCAATGAAATGGCAAGAACTTTTGTGTCTTCCAAACAGTCAACGTTTAAGGTAGCTTTGGTGCTGTTATGGAACGCCTGTGGGTCTGTTATCCACCAATTTTCCAAAGCAAATTGTATCATATGCTCTTTCCCTTCGGGATTGGTGTGAGAAGATTTCATCAGTCCTTTTACCACATAAAAATCGTATTGTACATAATCCCCTTCGTGAATGATGATTTGGTGTTTCTTAAAATTCTTTTCCTTGAAATGTGATAACACGAACTCAAATTCATCATTTGTCAGCGGCACAATTTTTTCTATTTGCTGTCTTAGTTCTATATTCATTCTTGTTACGTTACAATGCCCGGTTTTAGAGTTACACACATCCGTCGGCGGCTTGCCGTTCCTAAAACAATGATCTTTATGCAGGATGTTGGTCGACGGCTGATAACCGGCAACTTATATTTTATGATAGACTTCTTCAAACGGAACTCTGAACCGTTCGCCCCAAATGCCTTCGTTGCCTTTTCGTACTCCGCAGGAAATAACCATATTGATCCCTGCTCCGCGAGGTAAGCGAAGGAGTTTTTTCACCCGTTTACTGTCGAACCCTTCCAAGGGACAGGTATCATAACCTTCATCGGCCATGGCTATCATGAATGTTTGAGCCGCAAGTCCGCAGGTCTTTTGAACCACGGCACGCATATCGCTTTCGGAAACCTGACGCACCATCGGTCGAAAAAGGCCGACAATACCGGTCAATAATTTCCTGAAAAGTCCCAGAATGCCGAAAAACCGCGCATACAGGAACGGCATCAATGTTCCATAATAAAGTTCCCGGTCTTTTATCCGTTTTTCCTGACGCTCCTTGGGACTGTTTCGTCGAATGTTTCCCCTTTCAAAATCAATAATAGATTTCGCCCGTTTTTTATAGAGATCTTGGCGGGTTACAAAAACGACTAACTCCGGTGCGGTCGACACGGCTTTTTGGTCAAGACAGGCTACCGCCATCTTTTCGATAAGCGCAGGTGTGGTGATGTGATAAAACTCCCATAATTGCATGTTCGAACTATTCGGCGCTAAGGTCGCCAATTCGATGCAATGCCTCACTTTGTCCGTATCGATGTCTTTTTCTCTATCGTAAACCCGTACCGAGCGACGGTAATTCAATACTTCTTCTAAATTCATATTCTACAAATTATCGTATTCTTTTTAAGCAGTCTTTCAGCCTGCGAATATATGCATTAATATTTTCCGACTTGCATTTCTTCCTCCTCGAAAATCGTTTTCAGCCTTTCGCTCCATTTTTGCAAGAGTACCTTTCTTTCCGCATCCGTTAGGTGGGCAACTTCATAGTTCAACTGCGGTTGCAGGACGGAAAATCCGACATATTCCAAAATTCCGCGATGTATGGGCTTTAGTATCCCGTTAATATCTCCGTAATCCCCGTCTTTCGCATAATAACTTTCGGAACTGCCTGTGGTGAGGGACAGCAGCGCTTTTTTGCCTTTGAATTTTCCGCTTACATAGGGAATGCGGCCTGCGCCGTAAATTTTTCCCGCTGCGAACGCACGGTCGGTCCAACCTTTCAGGATAGCCGGGACGGAAAACCACCACAATGGGAATTGCCAGATGAGCAGGTCGCACCATTCCAGTTTTTCCTGTTCGGTGTGAATGTCCGCTGCAAAACCGTCATGCTCCGTAGCATATATTTCCTCCATTCCTAACTTCAGGAATGAGTGGTCTTTGACGGTCGTAAAATTACTTCGGTCCGAAACGGGGTTGAAATTCATCTGGTATAAATCGGACGTTTTTACTTCGTGCCCTTGTTCTTGCAAGGTTTCAACTGCGGTGCGATACAATGCGCCATTAAAACTTTTCGGCTCCGGATGAGCGAATACAATTAATATTTTCATATTTTATTTCTGTTAGTCCGGCAAAGATATACCTAAAATATTGTATAAACCGGTATCTGCCGGATATATTTCGGTATCTTTGTGCTATGCGACAAATTCATTTATATGAACCCTATTCGGTAAGTTTTCAAACATTGGATGAATGCCCGATGGAGGAACATCAACATCGTTTTTTTGAATTGGTATATATTCTTTCAGGCACAGGAAAGCAGTTTGTCAATCAATATCAATTTGATTATCGACAGGGGCATTTGTTTTTAATCACGCCGCAAGACCGCCATTCTTTTGAGGTGAGCACCACCACACAGTTCTTCTTTTTACGGTTTAATAATATTTATTTAAAATCCAATGCTTTACATACCGAAAATATTCACAGGTTAGAATTTATTTTGCAGAATGCTTCTCATAAGCCCGGTTGCATTCTGAAAAATCAAACGGATAAAAACCTCGTTCATCCCATTGTCGAAGCGATTATTAGGGAAACGGTTAATCGGGATTTATATGAGAGGGAAATTACACAACAGTTGGTCAATACACTGATTATACTTGTTGCCCGAAATATCGCTAAATATATGCCGGAGAAAATCAATGAAAATTCAGACAATAAAATTGTCGATATTTTAAATTATATCCAATGTAATATTTACGAACCGGAAAAAATCCGCACGGATGCTTTGAGTGCACATTTTGGGATTTCGGCGGATTATTTCGGTAAATATTTTAAGCGGCATTGTAATGAAACATTGCAATCGTATCTCAACAATTACAAGGCGACGTTGATTGAATACCGTCTAAAACACAGTGATAAACGGATTACCGAAATAGCATCGGAATTGGGTTTTACGGACGAAAGCCATTTGAATAAATTTTTTAAGAGGCAAAAAGGTATCAGCCCGAAAGCTTTTCGAACGGCATTTAATCCAAAAGTCTGATTTTGTACGTTGCCGGTAGGGTTACAACAAACGGAATGTGGATTAATAGGCAAAATTTTGGTCGTTGAGTTCCACATTAAAGCTCACTTTTGCTCCCAAAAGCGTCAAATACTTTCATGACCGTTTCAAAACGGGCATTTTTCACACTGTTTTCAATTTTTGAAATTTGTGCTTTTTGAACGCCAACCAGTTCGCCCAATTGTGCTTGTGTCAAATTACGTTCTTGCCGGGCTTGTTTAATTACCTGTCCCAACAAGTCAATTCTCAATTCATTTTCAAATGCCTCTCTTTTAGGTGTTCCACGTTTGCCGATGTGTTTGTCAATCATTGTATCAAGAGGAACAGTTTTTAATTTATCATCCATAACTATTTGTTTTTAATCTTGTTATCGAAATATTGCACTCTTATATCTTCTGCCTTTTTAATTTCCTTAATGGGTGTTCTTTGTGTCTTTTTAAGTATGCCATGTGTTGCCACTACCAAAGTTTCTTGTCCGTCCGATTTGTCCCAAAACGAAAAAAGCCGATAGGATTTGTTGTTATACAAAGTCCGGAACTTCCAAATGAAATCATTCAATTTCTTAAAGAGTTCATTGTCATTCACGAATTGAGATTTTCTCATATTGTAATAAATTTTCACCCTTGTTTTGTCGTCAAGAGTATCTAAAAACTCAATGGCTTCGGGCAACAACTCAATGTCAAATTTTTGCTTCATCCATTTTTTGTCCAAAGATGTAAGTTTCCCGATTGGGAAACAAATGTTTTGAAATTTTTTATAGATTACCGCCATCCCTTTGGTAACAGCTAAATATCCATGGCGGAAAACGTGAACACTAGCGATAATGCGATTCTTCCTGAGAAGTTCCGCTAACCCGAATGGGTTACATTTCATAATCGAAAGATATATCAATAATATTCCATAAATATGATTTTTAGCTATAAACCGATAACTCATTTATATTTAATGGCGCAGAGATACGTCCAGACAATAAAAAGAATTTGTAAGGGAATCCTGAACCATAGATAGTTCAGTCCGTTTCCGTCGAAGGTTGCTTTCTGTATATCTATATGTTTAACAGAGGCATAAATATTAGCCGGTAAGGCCAATATCAGGAATGCGATAATCAACCAGGCTGTCGGCACACGGATATCGGGAAAGAAGAGTCCGATAGCAAAAAGAATTTCCATCCCTCCGGTCAGATAAATGATTTCCGTTTTGAAGGGGATAAATTCAGGAATCATTAGCGCCATCCCTTGGGTAAAAGTAAAATGCCCCATGGCGGAAAATACAAACATTGCCGATAATGCGATTCTACCCGAAAATACAAACTCGTATTTGCCCCGAGTAATTTTTATCGTTAAAAGTGATAAACAGGATACTGTTATTAAAACAATTAATGGTTTCATTTTTTATTACAAAGGTCGTCAGATTTGAAGAGCGAAACAATGAATCCGGGTTAATAAATTCGTTTTCGTATTCTACTTAATGCTTGGGGTGTAATCCCAATGTATGACGCGATATATTTTAAGGGAACTTGCCGGATTAAATTCGGTCGTTCTGTAAATAATTTCAGATACCGTTGCTCCGCGGTGTCATTTAATAGGGCAAGTTCTCGTTTGGATTTTTTCAAAAACAATTTCTCGCTTGCATATCTTCCAATTGTATTTCCTATTTCTGTTTCATGGTAGATGACTTGCAGGTCATCATAGGTCAAACGCCATAGGGTTGTTTCTACAAGCGTTTCAACATGATAGGTTGACGGCATTCTTGTAAGGAATGAGTCGTAAGCGCTGATAAACTCTTTGTCGAAGGCGAATCCGAAAGTCAAGTCGTTTTCCTCCTTTGGAATATAAAATCGAATCATTCCTTTTTCGATAAACGAAAGGTAATCTTCTGTTTGTCCGCATTTTAATAGCGTTTCTTTTTTAGAAAATTCCTCCCTTGTCAATTTGGAAGAGAAGACCATCCAATCGGCATCGGTAAGTTTAAATGTCATTTCGAAGTATTTTCTGATTTCTTCCATTCTTTGCTTCCGATAAGAGGTTGGGACATATCGCGATTTTACCCTCGCAACTGTCTTTGATTTCTGAATTTTAAAAGTTTATTCCGGTAATAAGCCTCTACATCTTTCCAATGATAATAAGGTGCCAAATCGGTTTTCACCGGCAAGCTTACTTCCTGCTCATTGAGCAACGCTTTCACCAGTATGTCTTTATCTTTATCTTTCGAAGAACGATAAAATATCAACTGAATGTTGCTCGCCATCATTACAATTTTATAGTTCCGACATGCATCGGCTAACGAATCCGGATCGTGAACGATTTTGCTGCAATCACCCAATTCCATTAAGGCGGCTAAGGGCATCACGCAGGTGTCATGACCGAATCTCACCGTAGCGCCGTTGCGTTGGCGGGTAATGCACGTATCGGCCGTATTTAGGATGTTATCCAATAAATTCGCTTCGATATAAGGCATTTGTCCTTTCGTCAAAGGGGAGGAGCCGAAGTGGTTATACCATTCCAAATTTTGTATCTGCCACAAATCATAGCATTCTTCTTTGGTAAAAAGAGGATATAAATGGATGGATGTTTGTCCCTTGTGGCTTTGCATGTTGCCGGCAAGCGAAAAAAGCGTCCGCATCAACCGGTCGGAATCGATATGCTGTTTCACATAATCCCTGTCGTTAAAAAGCGACGCCATCAACCTTTCGGGATGCGTGTGTTCCCGCCTGAATTTTTCCAATACGGCTTTGATTTCCGGCAATTCGCGCAATTGAGCGATTTCCTCGTCATCGTAATTCATATAATACATGTCATGCTCACTGGCATCGCTCCGAATATCGATCACCGGATTAAAGGCCTTGAATTGCAGGCATTCGTTCATCATGGAGAGGATGCAACGGATCACAATCGTCGAACGGGCATCGACGCGGGCATTTCCTGTAAATACTTCGGGGAAGTTATGCACCATCCGTTGTCCGATACCGGAGAGTTGTTTGGCGCCTAAAGGGCTCAATTCGCCAATTCTGCCTTGCGACATTCTGGTGAGCGAGTCTACATCCGTCATCGTTTTTTTACCGAGCGGAGTGAGTTTACCGGCCGCATCCGCTTGCCGCAATATGGCTAAGGTACCGGCGTAATCGTGGGGGTTCGTTAAAAAGCGAGATCCATGCCGTTGATAGGTGCTGATATAAAACGGTGCGTATCCCGAAGAAGCCGGCGTCAACTCCGTTTCTCTGGAATCGGGATAGGCATAATACATACTGGCGGAACGATGTACATCCGCAAAAATCTCCTCTTTCGCTGTTTGGGCGTTTAATCCGATTGCGGACAAGAGGAATAAGAATAAAAATAGTTTCTTTTTCATCTTTTTTTGTTGTTGCAAAGCTATCGAAAAAAATTTGAATTATCAAAATTACCTTGTATCCATTTACTATCTCATCCGCCAACGGATGCTGTCGATGTATAGGCGGTAATCGTGGGGATTGTCGAACCATTCCTCTCTGCTTATTGCGGGCGGTCTTGCCTTCGGGTTGTAATCGGGGTAGGCAAAGTGGTCAATGGCGAGCCCCAGCAGCCCGATCAAGGCCATACCTATAATAAACCAACGGAAATAACGGCGGGCTCTTCGCCGGATGTTATACGGGTCGGAAGGATCGTAAAGCGGATTGGGGACGTCTTTGCCGCACGACATGCAAATGAGTTTCTTATGATACTGCATCTCGAGCGTGTAGTCTACTTCGGCTCCGCAGTGAGGGCAGTGCATCCGGTAGATACGGGTGTGGGGAAACAGCGGTTCAACGGAGTGTTTCCGGTTCGATTTGTCGGCATGCTTTTTCATCGTTATTCATACATAAAACAATCGATTAGGTTGTTACCTCGCCGTTCCCCAAGTCCGGTATGAGTGAAAAAAAGAGGCGCAGGAACTGTTAGCATTTACTGTGTGCAAGGCTCTCACAAAGCCCCAGTCTCCGTAAAGCAACAGCCCCACGCCAAAAAGGCGCGGAGCGTTACTGCTATTACCTGAAACTGTAGCTAAATTTGTGAGATTCTGCACACAGGACAATAACTAAAACGCTTCTCGTTTTATATTTCTACGGATTACGCTACAGCGTAATCCGCGACAAAGGTATCGTTTTTTTTATATATGAAACAACTTTTTTCGCGGATTATTCACTATATTCGTGCTTCGAAAAATGATCGACCAAATAACCATACAAAAGATTCAGGATGCCGCGCAGATTGTCGACGTGGTGTCCGATTTCGTTACGCTGCGCAAGCGGGGTGTGAACTATGTGGGGCTGTGCCCTTTCCATGAAGACCGGAATCCCTCGTTTTACGTGTCTCCTTCCAAAAATATCTGCAAATGTTTCGTGTGCGGCACGGGAGGCACGCCGGTCAATTTCGTTATGAAGCACGAGCAGCTTTCGTATTACGAAGCGCTGAAATATCTGGCGAAAAAATACCACATCGAGGTGGTGGAAAAAGAGTTTACGGAGGAGGAAAAGCTGGCGCAGAGCGCACGCGAAAGCATGTTTATCCTCAATGAATATGCCCGAGACTATTTTGTGAAAATATTGTTCGAACATCCCGAGGGGCGGAGCATCGGACTGAGTTATTTCCGTGAACGCGGTTTCCGGGACGACATCATCCATAAATTCCAACTGGGTTACAGCCTCGAACAGCGCGATGCGTTGTCGCAGGAAGCCCAAAAAGCCGGTTATCAAAAAGATTTTTTGCTGAAAACCGGCTTGTCGACGGGCGGGGAAAACGGCGGCGCCCTCTTCGACCGTTTTCGCGGGCGGGTCATCTTCCCCGTGCATACCCTCTCGGGTAAGGTGGTGGCTTTCGGGGGGCGTATCCTCAAGAAAGTGCCCAACACGGGCAAGTATGTCAATTCGCCCGAAAGCGAAATTTACTCGAAGAGCAACGAGCTGTACGGTATTTATTTTGCCAAGAGCGCCATTATGAAAGCCGATAAGTGCTTTTTGGTAGAAGGCTATACCGATGTCATTTCGATGCATCAGGCGGGGCTCGAAAACGTGGTGGCTTCGTCGGGAACGGCTCTCACCCACGGGCAGATACGCAAGATACGGCGTTTTTCGGAAAATATTACCGTGCTTTACGACGGCGACACGGCGGGGATAAAGGCTGCGATGCGGGGTATCGACCTGCTGCTGGAAGAGGGAATGAACGTGAAGGTGGTGTTGCTGCCCGAGGGCGAAGATCCCGATTCGTTCGCCAAAAAGCAGAACGCCGACGATTTCAATCGCTATATCGCTTCGCACGAAACCGATTTTATCCGCTTCAAAACGCAGTTGTTGCTTGCAGAAGCCGGTGACGACCCCATTAAACGGGCGGGCCTTATCACGAACATTGTCGAAAGCATCGCCCTTATTCCCGATGCCATCACGCGTTCGGTATATATTCAGGATTGTTCGCAGTTGATGGAGTTGCGTGAAAACGTGTTGATAGCGGAAGTCAATAAAGTCCGCCTTCGCAATTATAGTCGGAAGAAGGAACAAGGTGCGTCGGCGCCGGGTGCTGTTCGTGACGAAGCGCGGGCGGCGATCGAGATAAAGGCCGAGTCGTTTGCCAAGACTACCGCTAAAAATCCGTATGACCGGTTTGAATACGAGATTCTTCGTTATGTGGTTCGTTATGGCGAACTGCCGGTGTACCGTAAATACGAGAAGCGGAAACGGAAAGAAGGGCGGCATGTTCTCGAAGAGGACGTGTTGGTGGAAGAAGGGCCGTTGGTCACGGAGTTTGTGCGGTACGACTTGGAGCGCGATCATATTCCGTTTTCGAATGAGTTGTACCGGCGGATGTTCGAAGAGGCGGTCGAAGGATTGGAGGACGAACATTTCGTTCCGGGACGGTATTTTTTGTCGCATCCCGATCCTGCGGTCAATAAGTTGGCTTCCGACCTGATGAGCGACCGGTATCAGTTGAGTAAGATCCATGCCAAGTCGATCGGGGAGGAAATTGATGCGAAAGATTCGCGGTTGTTGGAAGAAAACTCCCTCAATTTTCTCGTTCCCCGCGCGACGACCGAACTGAAAAATGCGTATATTCTCGAAAAAATAAAAAAGATTCAGGACGAAATGAAAACGGCGTCCCCCGACGATGCCCTCGTTTTGATTGCCGAGTTGAAGCAAATGCAGGAAATTAAGAAGATCCTGTCCAAAGAATTGGGCGAACGGATTATTTTGAAGTTCTAAAGCCGTGTTAACCGGTTGATTTATCTTTTTTGCCCGTGGATTGATCCTTTTAAGCAGATCTTTTTTCGTCTTGTGACGATCTTTTATCATTTAGAAAAGATACGGTATCGTTTATTGCAGTCATTATATCATTTTATATTGATGTTGGATAATCTTTTGCAGAGGATTCCTCATTTCTTGCTGTCGATTGATCATTTCCTACCGTTTATTTGCCGTTTCCTACCGTTTATTTGCCGTTTCCTACTATTCATCGGGCATATCCTACCGTTGATTTATGTCATTTTACTATTCAGCGAGTATTTTTTGCCATTGTTTCGACCTTCCTCGCAATTTCCGTCTTCTTCCGTCCTTTCCGTTCCATAAAAATAGCTATCTTTGAGCCTTTAAAACGAACTGCAACACATGTATTTAAAAACCAACAACGTCGTAAAGCAATATGCCAATCATTTGGCGCTGAACAAAGTCAGTATCGAAGTGCCCAAAGGCACCATCTTCGGGTTGCTGGGCCCCAACGGGGCGGGGAAAACAACCCTTATCCGCATCATTACCCGCATTACCGCCCCCGACAGCGGTGAAGTATGGATTGACGGCCGGCCGGCTTCCGACACGAACGTAACCGATATCGGTTATCTTCCCGAAGAGCGCGGATTGTACAAAAAAATGAAAGTCGGCGAACAGGCTATGTATCTCGCGCAGTTGCGCGGCCTTTCGCGTCAGGACGCCCACCGCCAACTCATGATCTGGTTTAAACGCTTCGATATCATGGATTGGTACAACCGCAAGGTGGAGGAGCTTTCGAAGGGGATGCAGCAGAAGGTGCAGTTCATCTCCACCGTCATCCACAATCCCGGACTGCTGATTCTCGATGAACCCTTCAGCGGCTTCGACCCCGTCAACGCCGACATCATTAAAAACGAGGTGTTGCGCCTGCGGGAACAGGGAAAGACCATCATCCTTTCCACCCACAACATGGAGTCGGTCGAAACGCTTTGCGATAACATCGCCCTCATCAACAAAGCGCAGGTGGTGCTGCAAGGCAACGTATTCGATATCCGCAAGCAGCATGTCACCAATACGTTTCATTTCCGCTTGCGCGCCGAATCCTTTCATTTCGAACATCCCGCGTGCACCCTTTTGTCGTGCGAACCGTATCATGAATTTATCGATGTGCGTATCCGCAAACAGCCCGAAATGGAAACCAAAGAACTGGTCAAACTCATCTTCGACCGCTACGACGTGGTGATGTATGATGAGGTGCTGCCCTCGATGAACGATATCTTTATTCAAACCGTAACAAACAATTGACCGATGAACAAATTAGGCTTAGTCATACAAAGAGAATATATTACCCGTGTCCGCAAAAAATCGTTTATCATTCTCACCCTGCTTATGCCGGTGCTGATGGTGCTGCTCACCTTGATGCCCCTGTGGCTCGCCACGCTCAACGACGGCGGCGAAAAGCGTATCGTGGTCATTGATAATACCGGTCTGTATGCGCCGCTGTTGAAATCGACCGATACCTATATCTTCCAGTCGGCCGGCGAGTCGGAAAAGGCCGGTTATCAGTCGAAACTGGGCAAAGAGGTGTATGCCGTCCTGCATATTACGCGCGATTTGAATAAGTATCCGCAAGCCGCCACCATCTTGTCAGAGAAACAAATCCCGCAGGAATTGCAATCGATGATTAAACGCACGCTCAGTGAAAAAGTGACTCAACAAAAGCTCGACGAGCTTTCCGCCTCGGGCAATGTCGATGGCGAAACGGTCGCGCAGGTGCGCAACATTGTGAAAGAAGGGTCCGACATTCCGTTAAAAACGATGAAGTGGGGGGGCGACGGCACGGTCTCCGAATCGTCGACCGACGTGGCGACGATCATCGGCATGGTCTTCACCATTCTTATTTATATGTTTATTCTTATGTACGGCAACATGGTGATGCAGGCCGTGCTGGAAGAAAAGAAAAGCCGCGTGATAGAAGTGATGATTTCGTCGGTAAAGCCGGTTAACCTGTTGGTGGGTAAGATTATCGGCGTAGGATTGGTGGGTATTACCCAACTCGTTATTTGGGGAGTACTGGCCACCGCTTTGCTTGGCGGCGTATCGCTATTTATCTCTTCGCCCGAACTTGCTTCCGCTTCGGCGATGGAGATGGACGGCATGGATATGCAGAAAATTCTCGATACCGTTTTGTCGATTAATTGGTTCGAGGTTATCCTCTTTTTCCTGCTCTTTTTTATCGGCGGATATGTGCTGTATGCTTCCATTTTCGGAATGTTCGCTTCGGCAGTCGATAGCGAAGAAGATACCTCGCAGTTCATGACCCCCGTGACCATCATCATCGTGTTCGCTTTCCTGGCCGGCTTCTACAGCGTCGGTAATCCCGACGGGCCGTTGGCTTTCTGGTGCTCGTTGATACCGTTCACTTCGCCCATTGTCATGATGGTGCGCATTCCGTTCGGTATTCCGTTGTGGGAAAAGTTGCTCTCGCTGGTTCTGTTATACGGTACGTTTATCCTCATATCCATTGTTGCGGCAAAAATCTATCGGGTGGGTATTTTGATGTACGGGAAGAAGCCGACTTTCGCTGAAATGATAAAATGGATGAGCTATAAGTGAATTTTTTCAACTTTTTATAGCGGAAAACCGGTAAAAAGATGTATTTTTGCGAATAATAAATTCAATTGAATGCAAAAATAGCGTTATTTTTGTGAAATTGATAATCTTAGAATGCGTATCGGATTTTTCCTCGAATCTCATACGCATTTTTCAATCATACGCAGCAAATGAAATTCGTAAAAATGCAAGGAGCAGGTAATGATTATATTTATTTCAACCTGTTCGAAGAAAAAATAGAGTCGCCCGCCGAGCTTTCCCGCCGTGTGAGCGATCGTCACTTCGGTATCGGCGGCGACGGCATCGTCCTTATCGGGCCTTCTGCCGAAGGAGACTTTTCCATGCGCATGTTCAACGCCGACGGTAGCGAAGCGGAAATGTGCGGAAATGCTTCCCGCTGTGTCGGAAAATATCTGTACGACCGCGGGCTCACGCGTAAAAAAGAGATCGCGTTAAGTACCAAGTCCGGCATCAAACGACTGCTGCTGGAGGTCGATCCGGTGACCGATACGGTTGTCCGGGTGAACGTGAATATGGGGCGTCCCCGGTTGTTGGCTCATGAAATACCCGTCGCCCTTTCGCTGCCGCGCGTTGTGCACCATCCCCTCGAAGTGGAAGGGTATCGGGCCGAAATCACTTGCGTTTCGATGGGCAATCCGCATGCCGTTATTTTTCAGGACGACATCGAGCGGTTCGATTTTTCCGCAATAGGGCCTGCTATTGAACATCATCCGTTGTTCCCGCAGCGCACCAATGTCGAGTTTGTACAAGTGCTCGACCGCCAGAACCTCCGCATGCGCGTGTGGGAGCGCGGAAGCGGCGAAACGCTGGCTTGCGGCACGGGAGCTTGCGCCACGGTGGTGGCCGGCGTGCTCAACAACGTATGCGATGCTGTAGCCCTTGTGCATGTGAAGGGCGGCGACCTCTTGGTCGAGTGGGATCGCAGCGCCGATGAGGTCTGGTTGTCGGGAGACGCCCACTTTGTCTTCGAAGGCTTTGTTTAATTAGCAAATTAGCAAATTAGCAAATTAGCGGATTGGCAAATTAGCAGGTTCGTAAATTAGCAGGTTCGTAAATTCGTAAATTAGCAGGATTAGGGTGTTCGCACATCACTCATCACTCATCACTCATCACTCATAATTCATAATTCATAATTCATAATTCATAATCGTTATGTTTTCCATCAACGAAAATTATCTCAAACTCAACGAAAGCTATCTCTTCAGCACCATCGAATCGAAAGTCAACGGGTTTACCCGTAACCATCCTCAGGCCGACATCGTCCGCCTCGGTATCGGCGACGTGACCCTCCCTTTACCTCCATCCGTCATCGCGGCGCTGCATAAAGCCGTGGACGAAATGGCCGATAAAAGCACTTTTCATGGTTATGGGCCGGAGCAAGGCTATGCGTTCTTACGCGAAACCATCGCTAAAAATGATTTTATCGACCGGGGACTTGACATCGCTGCGGATGAAATCTTTATAAGTGATGGCGCGAAAAGTGATACGGGTAATATCGGCGATATCCTCGGCGACGCAAATGTCATCGGCATTACCGATCCGGTATATCCGGTGTATTTGGATACCAATATCATGCGCATTTTGCAATCGTCCATCACCTCGTCCAAGATTCTGTTTCTGACCTGTAGCGAAGAAAACAAGTTCTTGCCCGAGCTTCCCCCGAAAAGGGTGGATGTGATTTATTTATGTTATCCCAATAATCCTTCGGGTACGGTCATGACGCGGGCGCAATTGAAGAAATGGGTCGATTATGCCCTCGAAAACGAAAGCTTGATTTTGTTTGATGCCGCTTACGAAGCGTATATTACCGAAGACGATATTCCCCATAGTATTTTCGAAATCGAAGGCGCCAAGTCATGCGCCATCGAGTTCCGTTCCTTTTCTAAGAATGCCGGCTTTACCGGTTTGCGGTGCAGTTATACGGTGGTGCCCAAGGCATTGAAGACGGTGACTTCGACGAAAAAAGAAGTCTCGTTGAATGCGTTGTGGCGCCGTCGTCAATCGACCAAATTCAATGGCACGGCGTATATCATTCAGCGCGCGGCGGAGGCCGTTTATTCTCCCGAAGGCCGGAAAGAAGTGCGGTCGATGGTCGATTACTATATGCAAAACGCCGCCATTATCCGGGAAGGATTGGCTGAAAAAGGCTGGACGGTCTTTGGCGGGGTAAATGCTCCGTACATCTGGTTAAAGTGTCCCGACACGACTGATTCATGGGCGTTTTTCGATCGCTTGTTGCAGGAATGCCACATTGTCGGTACGCCGGGTGTGGGATTCGGGTTGAAAGGCGAAGGATATTTCCGTCTGACCGCTTTCAACAGTCACGAAAAGACGCTCGAAGCGGTGCAGAGAATTAAAAATTGGAAGCAGTAGCCCGAAGCGGTTTATTCCGGCTCCGCGTGAACCAATTGCCCATGAATACGTTTATTTTATACATTGGTATAAATTATAAACATAAAAGAGTATGAATAAGCAAGAGTTTAAACAAAATGCCCATAAGGTGTTGGATGAACTGATCGAGTATATCGATAAGTTGGAAAGCAAAGCCACCGATATTGCCGAAGATGCCAAAGACGAGTATAATCAACAATTGGCAAACTTGAAGGAGATCAAACAAAATCTGTCGGATAAGCTGGATGAATACGATACGATTGCCGACAGCAAGTGGGATGTGGTGAAAAGCAGTGCAGCCGCTTTTGTCGATTCGGTATCTCGTTCATGGAAAGTGAACTATACGAAAGTGTCCGAAGCGTTGAAAAAAGATAAAAAAGCATCCGGAAATACTTCCGACGACGTGCAATAGTCTTCCTTGTGATGTTTATGAATGGGGCTGTCTCGAGTATTTCTTTTTCGAGGCAGCCTTATTCTTATGGAGTCTATTGGAAACGATTTTAGACTCCTTTAAAAGGAAAAAGCCTCTAAACTGTATAAGAGAAACAGTTTTAGAGGTCTCTGGAGAGGTACCTGGCGGATTCGAACCGCCGTAAACGGTTTTGCAGACCGCTACCTAGCCACTCGGTCAAGGTACCGACACATAAAGCAGGTGCAAAGATAATGCTTTTTTTGAAAGAGCAGCCTCTTCCGAGGGGTTTTTTTATTCCTACGGACATAGCTCTTTATGAAAATAGGGCTCGGAAAGCATCTTCGACTTTTCGAACCGCTTCTATTTTTATATGCACTTTCGCATTGAATCCTTTCAGGTTATTTGCCGGTACAAGAATACGCGAAAAACCTAACTTTTCGGCTTCCATAATACGTTGCTCGATGCGGTTTACCGGACGAATCTCTCCCGAAAGTCCCACTTCGCCCGTCAAACAGGTATCTCCATCGATGGAAATATCCAAACTGGAAGACAAGACGGCGCAAATGACCGATAAATCCATTCCCGGATCATTCACCCGTAATCCACCGGCAATATTCAAAAAGACATCTTTCTGTCCCAATTTAAAACCGGCGCGCTTTTCCAATACGGCCAGTAACATGTTCATCCGTCGAATATCGAATCCGGTGGCCGATCGTTGCGGCGTGCCGTAAGCTGCCGTGCTCACCAGCGCTTGCGTCTCTATAAGGAAGGGGCGTACCCCTTCGATAGCGGCCGAAATGGCTACACCGCTTAATCCTTCGTGATTTTGCGTAAGCAGTAACTCCGAAGGGTTGGTTACTTCGCGCAGCCCCGAGCGGTTCATCTCATAAATACCCAATTCCGAAGTGCTTCCGAAGCGGTTTTTGATGCTTCGTAAGATCCGGTACATATAGTGTTGGTCGCCTTCGAACTGCAAAACCGTGTCGACGATATGCTCCAAGACCTTTGGCCCGGCGATGCTTCCTTCTTTCGTAATATGTCCGATAAGAATGACCGGTATGCCCGACTGTTTGGCGAATTTGAGAATCGTTGCGGCGCACTCCCGTACCTGCGAGATGCTTCCGGGTGACGATTCCATGGCGTCGCTATACACCGTTTGGATCGAGTCGATAATCACTAATTGCGGAGAGGTGTTTTGGATATGCGTAAAAATACGGTCGAGATTGGTTTCACACACAATCAGGCATTGATCGTTTTCCAAGCCAATACGGTCGGCACGCAGTTTGAGTTGCCGCGCGCTTTCTTCGCCCGAAACATACAGGCTTCGGATATGACTTAGTTTCAGTACCGTTTGAAGTACGAGCGTCGACTTTCCGATGCCCGGCTCGCCTCCGATCAATACCAGTGAGGCCGGTACCAGTCCTCCGCCCAACACCCGGTTGAGCTCTCCGTCCAACATATCGATGCGCGGCTCTTCATCGGCTTTTATATCCTTTAGCGGGAGAGGTTGGCTCTGTACCGAGTCGAACGAGCGGGTATCGGCTTGTTTCGACGCGCTGTTTTTTTGTACCAGTTCCTCCACAAATGTTCCCCATTCGCCGCAGGAAGGGCATTTTCCCATCCATTTCGGTGATTCGTACCCGCAATTGCTGCAGAAATAAACCGTTTTCAGTTTTGCCATGCCTTTATATTACTTATCATCATAATGTCTTAACACCGAGATTACTACGACGATTACCACATCGTCCCTTACCAAATAGCGTAATCGGTTTTTCTTATCTATCCTACGCGACCAAATATTACCGCTCAAATACCTGAGCGGCTCAGGATGCCCGGTACCGCTATATGGGTGTTCGGACAATTCTAGGAAAATTTGTTCAATTTTGCGGATGATCGGTTTCGGCCCGCTTTTCCGGATATACAAAAGATCCTTTTTAGCTCGGTTTGAAACGGCTATCCTATACGTTCCCATACATTTGCCGGATCAATAAACGTAATTCTGCCTTCGCGTATGTCGTTTAGCCCTTCCTGTATAGCTTCCAATTCTTCTTTTGTGGGATAATCCTCTTCGTCCCATGGTTTTACGATGATGGGGCTCTCGTTTTTGCGGGCGACGATAACGATTTGTTTTTCTGACAAATCGAAGAACTTCTTTTGATTAGCCCTAAATTCTGCGGGGGTTACGATAATCATATCCTTATGCGTTAAGATGTACAACTTCCGGTACAAAGATAGGAAGAGTTTTTAGAATTCTGAAATAATTCCGTATTTTTGCAATCGAATTCCTATCTTCGAATTTTCCAATTTATAATCAGAATATGTCAATCATAGCTTCTATTATTTCAAAAGACTTAAACCTATCTGTTAAGAGTGTAGAAAATACCATCGGGCTCCTCGACAAAGGCGCTACGATTCCTTTTATCAGCCGCTACCGGAAAGAGGCGACCGGAGGGTTGGACGACGTGCAGATTGCCGGCATTCACGAGTTGAATGAAAAGTACCGCGAGATGGAAAAGCGGAAAGAGTTTATCTTGAAGTCTATTTCGGAGCAGGGTAAGCTCACGCCCGTATTGGAGCAGCAAATACAGGATTGCTGGGATGCGGTTGCTCTCGAAGATAGCTACTTGCCTTATAAACCCAAGCGGCAGACACGAGCGGAAGTAGCCCGGAAAAAAGGACTGGAGGAATTGGCGAAGTGGTTGATGACACAACCGCAGGATTCCGTCATTTCGAAAGCCGCGCAGTTTGTGCGGGGCGAGGTGCCGGATGAGCAGGAGGCGATCAAAGGCGCTTGCGATATTATCGCCGAATGGGTGAATGAAGATGCTTGGGCCAGGCAGAGTGTCCGAAATATTTTTGAACGCGAAGCTGCCATCTCCTCGAAGGTGGTGAAAGGCAAAGAGTCGGAAGGCGAAAAATATAGCGACTACTTTGATTTTTCGGCGTTGCTGTCGCGCTGTCCGTCCCATCGCCTTCTGGCTATGCGGCGTGGCGAAGCGGAAGGATTTTTGCGGGTGTCGATATCGCCCGAGGATGAAAAGTGTATCCTTCGTTTAGTGAAACGGTATGTGAAAAATGACTCTGAAGCATCGGATTTCGTGGAAAAAGCGGTGACGGATGCTTATAAACGGTTGCTGAAGCCTTCTATCGAAACCGAATTTGCCTCCCTCTCGAAAGAGAAGGCCGATGAGGCGGCCATTGCCGTATTTGTGCAAAATCTTCGCCAATTGCTGCTTGCTCCGCCGTTAGGACAACAGCGCATCCTGGCGATCGACCCCGGTTATCGCTCCGGATGTAAAGTGGTTTGTCTCGATGAGCAGGGCACGTTGCTTCATAATGAGACGATTTATCCGCATCCGCCGCAAAACGAGTATTCGAAGTCGGCTAAAAAGATCGTCAAATTGGTATCGGCTTACCGCATCGATGCGATCGCCATCGGTAACGGCACTGCTAATCGCGAAACGGAACATTTTGTGACGAATCAGCGGTATGACAAAGAGGTGAAAGTGTTTGTCGTGAGCGAAAACGGCGCATCGGTTTATTCTGCGTCGAAAATTGCGCGCGACGAATTTCCCCAATACGATGTGACCGTGCGCGGGGCGGTTTCCATCGGGCGGCGTCTGGCCGATCCGTTGGCGGAACTGGTGAAGATCGACCCGAAATCCATCGGGGTGGGGCAGTATCAGCATGATGTCGACCAGTCAAAGTTGAAAAAATCGCTTGACCGGACGGTCGAAAGCTGTGTCAACCTTGTGGGGGTAAATGTGAATACGGCCAGTAAACATTTGCTCATGTATGTTTCCGGATTGGGGGAATCGCTTGCGCAAAATATCGTCGATTATCGCACGCAAAACGGGCCTTTCGATTCGCGTTCGCAATTGAAGAAAGTGCCCCGCCTGGGAGACAAGGCGTTCGAGCAATGCGCCGGGTTCTTGCGCATTCCCGATGCCGGTCATCCGTTGGATAATTCGGCCGTACATCCCGAGAGCTATTCATTGGTAGAGCAAATGGCGAAAGATTTGGGTTACTCGGTAAAGGAGTTAATAGGAAACAAAACTCTTATTCAACGGATCGAACCTTCGCGCTATGTAACCTCGGATGTCGGACTCGAAACGCTTTCGGATATTCTTCAGGAATTGGAAAAGCCCGGGCGCGACCCGCGTACTCAAATCCAAACGCAGGAGTTCGACCCGAATGTGCGAAGCCTCGAAGACCTGAAAGAAGGGATGATTTTGCCGGGCATCGTGACCAATATTACGAATTTCGGTTGTTTTGTCGATGTCGGTATCAAGGAAAACGGATTGGTACACATCTCGGAACTGGCAGACCGGTTTGTTTCCAACCCTTCCGACGAGGTTTCCTTACATCAATATGTCACGGTGAAAGTGTTGTCGGTCGATAAGGAACGCAAACGTATCCAATTATCGATGAAAGCGTCTGAAGTGGGTGATGCATCATCGGCAAACTCCGGATCGCAGGGCGTTTAATAAACGGAAAAAGAATGAGCAAAAAACTGAAGACAAATGTTGCCCGGTTGTTGGATACAGCGGGAATTCACTACGAATTAGTGCCGTATGAAGTGGATGAGTCCGATTTGTCGGCCGTGCATGTGGCCGCGCAACTGGGTGAAAATCCCGAACAAGTGTTTAAAACGCTTGTGTTGGAAGGAAATAAGACCCGATATTTTGTGTGTATCGTGCCGGGAGACAGTGAAATCGACCTGAAAAAGGCGGCCGCGGCTTCGGGCAATAAAAATTGCGCCCTTATCCACCAGAAGGATTTGCTTTCGGTCGCCGGCTATATTCGCGGCGCGTGTTCCCCCATCGGCATGAAAAAGCATTATCCGTCGTTTATCCATCGTTCGTGTGAAGATTTCCCGCATATTTATGTCAGTGCCGGCCAACGGGGCGTGCAACTGAAAATCGCTCCCCGCGACTTAATCGCCATTACCGAAGCGGTGGTGGCGGAGTTGATCTGAATATTGTTTGTAATTAGGGGCTTAAATGGAACGCTTTTATTTTGTTCTTCCTGAGTGTCGGTAAAATACGCTTGTCGGAGTTATAATAGAAATCCGCGTGTGTGCTCCAGGCGAGGGTAAGGTCATTTGTCCGGCAGCCGGAAAATAATAAAGGCAATGCGGTGAAAATAATTATTGCCAATTTCCGCAATCTTACATTTCCGTGTATTTTCTTGCTCATCTTTTTCCTGACTTCGACAATGCGACACCCTAACCGATTTTCCAGAAATCAGGGTCG
>ENA-UOOR01000489-UOOR01000489.1-fermentation-metagenome-genome-assembly--contig:-NODE-489-length-56037-cov-14.877157_pt1 | contig 56037 bp, 51 predicted proteins | sample MGYA00245780_ERZ724029 | MGnify/ENA primary metagenome ERZ724029 (study PRJEB28704, sample SAMN03018315) | fermentation metagenome | biome: anthropogenic terrestrial biome; feature: soil; material...
GGTAAGATAGAGGGTAAGATAGAGGGTAAGATAGAGGGTAAAATAGAAGGCATTCTTGAACTGCTGCAGGAGCTGTCAGATAGCATACCGGAAGAACTGGAGCGCACCATAAGAGTTCAGAAAAGCATGGAGGTTTTAAGCTCATGGCTTAAATTAGCTGCAAAGGTGGATAGCGTTGAGGAATTCGCCAAAAGAATCAAGAATTGATATCCTCCTATCCGTTCTGTGATTCAAATTAGGGTATATCATGATTTATCCCTGCCGGAACACTATTTCAGCAGGGAATCTAATGTTTTTTCTGCAAAAACCCAAATCGAAGTTTGGATTCTTGAAAGGAACCAAAATAATCTTTGAAAAACAAGCAAAATATTTGGGTTGCCACTTGCAAACTTTATGAATTCGTAATAAAATGAAGCAAGAACCAAATAAAAACCCAACAGGAAACAAACAAGAACCAAAAATAAACCCAACAACAAACCCCGATGGAGGATGTCATGTTAGAAAAATCATTAGTTGAGCTTGTTTCTAAGATTCAGCATTTTAATTGTGAATTCCAGACTATTGAGGTCAAATCTGCCGAAGGTGGATACCCAACGAGGCTCAGAGATACCCTGTCCAGTTTTTCAAATCAAGATAGCGGAGGAGTTATTGTGTTCGGACTTAAAGAAAAAGAGGGATTTGCGACAGTAGGCGTCTACGATGCTCAGGATTTGCAAAAAAAAGTGGTAGCACAGTGCAACGAGATGGAACCTGTTGTGCGTCCTTTGTTTACTGTTGTTGAGATTGATGGAAAAACTGTAGTATCAGCCGAAATTCCAGCTGCTGATTTTGCCAATCGCCCGGTCTTTTACAGAGGAGCGGGAAAATATAAAGGTTCTTATGTGCGTGTCGGAGAAGCTGATGAGCTAATGACAGATGACGAAATTTACAGCTACGAAGCTTTCCGCAGACGGATAAGAGATGATATTCGTGTTGTTGAAGGAGCTAAAACTTCAATGTTTCGCTTGGATGTTGTAGAGCGTTACCTTGAGGAAGCTAAAAAAAATAAGGATAATTTGGCTGCAAATGCAACAGATGATGGAATTTTAGAGCTAATGGGCATTACATCCGACGGTAAACCAACGCTTGCCGGGGTAATGGTGTTTAGCAAATACCCACAAGCGCATTTCCCGCAGCTAGATATAACAGCAGTAGTAATTCCCGGAACTGAAATGGGTGAAACCGGATCAGATGGCGAGAGATTTATTGCAAACAAACGTTTTAATGGCACAGTTTCCGAAATGCTTGATGACGCTGTGAAATTTGTTGAAAGAAACATGCGAGTGAAGACGATAATCGACGACAATGGAAAACGCTCTGACAAACCGGAGTTTCCTAAGAAAGCCGTTCGCGAGGTAATCCTTAACGCTTTGATTCACAGGGACTATAGCATTCACACGGAAGGCACCCCAATTACAATTCGTATGTTCTCCGACCGAATGGAAGTAACAAATAAAGGTGGTCTCTATGGAAGAATCACAGTTGACTCACTCGGCAAGGTGAACCCAGACACAAGAAACCCGACTTTGGCAAACATTTTGGAAATCTTACATATTACAGAAAACCGCTTCTCCGGTATTCCTACGATTCGACAGGAAATGAAAACCGCTGGACTTCCTGCACCGGTGTTTAAGTCTATAAGAGGAGAATTTACTGTTACGCTCAAAAATAACATTTCAGAGAGCAGAGCGATTTCCTCAATAGAGAGCGTTACCATTGCCGGGCTTTCTGAGCGAGATCAGGACTTGGTGAGCTTCTGTAAAACACCCAGAACTCGATCTGAAATAGTTGAACATCTTGGCCTAACACCTTATTATGCCACCTCACAGGTTTTGCAACCGCTGGTTATTAAGGGGCTAATCAAGTTGACAATGCCCGACAAACCTAAGAGCCCAAAGCAGAGATTCTACTCTTAAGAACCACGCCAATAAATGGCGGATAATATCTTAAGCATCACATGTAATTCAACTGAAAAACAAAATTACTTTATTTTACTAAATTTATATGTTACAATATCAGTGCGTTAAAGATTTTTGATTTTTAAGGCGTTTTGTGTTGCTTAAAAATATGGGGGAAAATGTCTTAGTATTTTGAATTGCCCATTTTGGATCGCCTTGGAATGAATTTAAATCGATGAAAGAAGGAACAGCTTGTGAAGCAGAAACTGAAATCAGGATTATTTGTACTTTCAGATATAACACTACTTTCAATATCGTTATTTTTAGCATACTATCTTAGGTTCGACTTAAGTGCTGAATCTATTCCAAAATCTTTTTCTGACAATGTGCTAATGCTGCTTGTGGTGTCCGTTGTTTTAAAGATAGCTGTGTTTATTCCGTTTAAGCTATACAAAAGCCTTTGGAGATATGCCGGCATGTACGAGCTTGTCAGCGTTTTTCTTGCCTCAGTCATTACAAACGGGATACTTTTTGTGTATATTGCTTTTGTAGAAAGGCTTGCACCAAGAAGTATTTTTGTCATTGCCGGAATGATTGATGTGTTTTTTATCGGTGGCTCACGCCTTGTATACCGCTTATACCGCAGGCTTGTTTTGGGACGCGTTATAAAAATTGATAACCTGAAAAGAGTTCTTGTTTTCGGTGCCGGTGATGCCGGTGCTATGATTGCTAAAGAAATGGAGCTGCATCCTGAACTGAAATACAAGCTTATAGCCTTTATGGACGACAGCCCGGACAAAATAGGACGTAAAGTGAATGGAATACCCATTTTGGGAGGCGTTGAGGATGTTAGTGATATTGTTGATAAAAAAAGCATCGACGAAATTATTCTAGCCATACCCTCTGCAAAGCCCGCTGTTATCAATAATATTTATGAGCAATGCTCTAAAACCTCATGTAAGGTTAAAATACTGCCTTCCATGTCTCAGCTGATAGATGAAACGATAATGCTTAAAAAGATAAAGGATGTGGACATTGAGGACTTATTAGGACGGGATCCGGTTATGGTGGATCTTGAGAATGTGGCCGGGTATTTAGGGGGCAAGGTTGTGCTTGTAACCGGCGGCGGAGGCTCAATAGGCTCGGAGCTGTGTCGGCAGATTGCTTCTTATGGACCTAAAAGGCTTTTAATGCTTGATAATTATGAAAACAACCTATATAGCATATTGAATGAACTTAATGCGAAATATCCGGAGCTTGATAATGTTCCTATTATCGCCAATGTACGTGAGCTGGAAAGGCTTTCGGAAATTTTTAATGAATATAAGCCCAGCATTATTTTCCATGCCGCTGCTCATAAGCATGTGCCGCTTATGGAAAGCCATCCGGAGGAAGCTATAAAAAACAATGTGTTTGGCACTTGGAATGTTGCCAGTTGCGCAGATAAATACAAAGCGGATCGTTTTGTTTTAATATCAACTGATAAAGCTGTAAACCCGACAAATGTTATGGGTGCTACAAAGCGTATTGCAGAAATGATTATTCAAGCTCTTAACACAAAGAGCAAAACCGAGTATGTGGCTGTTCGTTTTGGCAATGTCTTGGGCAGCAACGGAAGCGTAATTCCGCTTTTTAAAGAGCAAATTGAGCATGGCGGACCGGTAACTGTTACGCATCCTGACATCACTAGGTTTTTCATGACCATACCGGAAGCAGTGCAGCTTGTTATACAGGCTGGGGCCATGGCTGAAGGCGGAGAAATATTTGTTCTGGACATGGGCGAACCTGTGAAAATCATGGATCTTGCAAAGAATTTAATACGCTTGTCCGGCTTTGAGCCCAATGAGGATATTGACATTGAAATAACGGGTCTACGCCCCGGAGAAAAGCTTTATGAAGAGCTTTTAATGAATGAAGAGGGACTAAAGGCCACAAGGCATAATAAAATATTTGTCGCTCAACCCCTACATACCGATTATGAGCTTTTAAAAAGGGAGCTTGAAATTCTAAACCAAAAAGTATACAAAACATGCGACCACACGGAAATAAAGGAATACGTAAAGGTTTTGGTACCAACATATAAGATGGCAAGGTAGGAAAGTACAGCGTCGAAATCAACTGCTGCTATTAAAGATTCTGTCATAAAATCATATGAGCCGCCATGATTATCTACAAATGTTTCTTTCAAAGTAGTTAGATGGTTCTGAAAAATTGGATAATCCTCCACTTTAATCATTATCATACCTCACGTTTTCTAAGTCTTGGAGAGGTCTTGCTAATTTCTGATAAATCACATCAATGCTTTCTGAAACGTCCTCTATACTGGCAGTATTCTCCCCATTCTTTGAAGCAATATAATATTTGCATTTATCAGCAGGAGACTATAGCTTGTTATTTAGACTGAGCAGGGTATACCTCTTATTTTTACCTCGTCCGGTGACATCAACCAAGCCTAGATCAATAAGCTGTTTTGCAATGAGGTAAGAGCGCGTTCTTTTTAACCCTAGAAGATCCATAAGCTCGTTTTCATTAAGAGAATCATTTTTTTCAAGATAATCAATAACAGTTTTCATTTGCTTTGTGAGTTTAACGGGCAGTATAGTTCTTTCGGTATGCACAGAATAACTCGAAGCTTCTTCTTGCAAAAAGTAGTTCATATTTGGGAGTTTAATTTTAAAAGTATTTTCTGTGACAAAAATATCCGGTTTTTTTGAGCAGGTGTGGTACTGCTTAAAAATCCTGCGGATTCCTGTACCATAAGCTTCAACGTGTTTCAGACGAAAGAATATTGCTGCCAGTTTTTCATTTCTGGGAAGCGAAATTCCAGATAATATATCATTTTTAGACAGCCCGGGAAGCAAGCCACCGAGGGAGATAAACTCCATCATCTCTGCATTGATATTTATTATTATACTTCCACTGTAGCTGTAATCTCTGTGTATTAAAGCATTTAATAAAGCTTCACGAATTGACTCGGGAGGATAGTCAACGCTATCAACCCTATCAAGACCTAGAATAACTGAAGCGGTATGGTTATTGAGATTAAGGTAATCATAGACATCATGAAGCTGCTTAAAAAGCGAGCCTGTGAATTCTTTACGATCAGCAAAAATCGTATTTGCTGAGTCTGCAAAAACCGCAACCTTAATTGTGTGCTCACATTGATCTGATAACAATAATGCGGGGTTTTTATATATTTTTTTACCCGAATCAAAAAGCCCAAGGGAAACATAATTGTCCGTTGAAAAAGGAACTCCTCGTTTGGCAAATTCAGCCTGTGCTGCTTCAAAAGTGAGGTCTTGTATAAGGCTTATAGAGCCTTCAAAAGAGCCATCTTCTGTTAACTTAATGAATTGTCGAATCTGTTCCCATGTAGCGGGAGCAGAAGATGTTCCTTGACGTACATAGATCCCTGATGGCTTTATACCGTGTTTTTTGAGAAAGTAAGGCTTTGCGGTGCCTTCATTAATTGTAACATCAATAGTTTTATTGTCATTAAGCTTATAATGAACAAACATAGTGATATCCGGAAGAATTGTATCTCTGATTATGTTGGTCAGGCGAGTGTATGACTCATCTATATCTGTAAGACCTATCGCATTGCCACGATCATCAACGCCAATCGTTATTAAACCGCCATTTGTATTTGCAAAAGCTACAACTTCTTTGCTAATATCACTGGTTACATTTTCTTTGAATTCTATTTGTTCATTTTCGTAGTTCATGTTATCAACCTCATTTAGTACCAATTTGTTTACAACAATAATACCATGAATATTCACTTAACGCAAGTGAATATTCACTAATTGATTGAATAAGGTGAATGGAATGAATATTCACTCGGTTTTCTTGCGGGATACGACTAGCTAAAAACATATAATGACATTTAATGTTCAATCAATATCCTTCGCTTTACATAGTTTGGTCAATTGTAAAGATTTTGGAGCATCCTTTTTGGTTCGATCAAATGAAAAAACACCTTTAAAAATCATTTCAACTCCTGTATAATCATAGCAGGAAACAAAGCTTTAATATGTGTATATTTTGAAGGTTTCAGCCGGATGTAACTGGTTGACTTAGAAAGAGGGGGAAAAGAAGAAGCTATGCTAAAGGAATTCAAAAAGTTTGCACTAAAAGGGAACGTATTGGATATGGCTGTTGGTGTAATTATAGGTGGAGCTTTCGGGAAGATTGTAACCTCACTTGTAAATGACATTATTATGCCGCTCTTGGGTGTTATATTGGGCAAGGTTAATCTAAAGCATTTAAAATGGATTGTTCGTGATGCGGAGGGTGAAACTGCAGAATTATCGGTCTTGTACGGCACATTTTTACAAAATATTATTGATTTTTTAATAATTGCGCTATCAATTTTTATGGTGATAAAACTAATAGATTCATTTAAGAAAAAAGAAAAAGAAACGCCACCTGCTCCGCCGGAACCACCAAAGCCATCAAAAGAAGAAGAGCTGTTAATAGAAATCCGCGATATACTTAAGAGCAAGTAAAAAAGTAAGTAAGTAAAGGATGGACAAATCCGATAACAGAAAGAACGGGAGGATTCAAGTCAACTAACTAAGCTGCACTACAGAATTGTGGCTTGAAGAAGAAATTCTTTGTAAAAAAAGAAACGGGATAGGTTGAAGCTAACGTATGATTTATAAAGGTTCTGCATGGTATGCATTATTTGTTAAGACCGGAGAGGAAAATCTGGTTAAAGAGCGGCTGGATTACCGTTTTCATGGTGATCCGGCTGTAATGATTCCTAAAAAGGTAATAAAGGAAAGAAAAAACGGTAAATGGTACCGGCGAGTAAGGAACCTTTTTCCCGGCTATATCTTTTTGCATGGGGTTATGAACGAGGAAAACTACAGCAATTTATGGCAGGTTCCCGGTCTGTATAAGCTGCTTTGTACGGACAGGGAGCCTGTGCGTATTCCTGATTACGAAATTAAAGTGTTTAGTCATCTTTTTGACAAGGAAGATATAATTCAGGAGTCTGACATCTTAATGGAAGGCGAAGAGATATCAATTATCAGCGGTCCATTAACTGCGCTGCAGGGGAAGATTTTGAAAGTGGATAAAAGGAAAGGGCGCGCCCGTGTGCTGATAAATTTTTTGGGTGAGGAAAGGGTTATTGACCTTGGGGTTAACATAATACAGTCTGCAAACCAATGACTGCTTATGCGAATGTAACGAGGCTCAGCCTACGACCAGCCCCGCTGAAATGGCTGGTCGCAAACTTCGTTTGCTGCTCGCCCATGCAACCTGGGTGTGTTGAAGCGTCATTTTGATAAATTGCCAAACAAGAAATATGGAAGGACGAACGATATGGATCATAAAGCTTTAAAAGTCTTAACAGACAAACTGTTAGAGAATATTGAAAAGGTCATTGTAGGTAAAGAGGATGTCATAAAGCAGCTTCTTATAAGCCTTGTTTGTGGCGGTCATGTTCTTTTAGAAGATGTACCGGGAACAGGGAAAACACTTCTTGCAAAAACCCTCAGCAAATCACTCAGTTTTAAATTCTCCAGAGTACAGTTCACTCCGGATTTGCTGCCTACCGATATAACAGGTATCCATTATTACAACCACAAGCAGGAGGAGTTTATATTCAGAAAGGGTCCTGTTTTCACAAACATTCTTCTCGCAGACGAAATCAACCGTGCAACACCAAGAACACAGTCCAGCCTTTTGGAATGCATGGAGGAAAAGCAGGTTTCCATTGACGGCGAAACTCGCTTATTAGACGCTCCCTTTATGGTTATTGCCACCCAAAACCCAATTGAAACTCTTGGAACTTTTCCGCTGCCCGAAGCCCAGCTTGACCGATTCCTTATGAAAATTTACATGGGATATCCAAAGTCCATAGAAGGTGTTGAAATATTAAAGCGTTTTCAGTATGAGAGCCCTCTGCCCAGTCTTGAGCCTGTTGCGGGTAAGGAAGATTTTCAGGACGTTAGTGACATATTTAAAAACACCTTTGTAAGTGAGGATATGTATTCATATATAGTTACGCTTGCAGAGGCCACCCGCAATCACCCCGATGTTATTTTAGGGGTAAGCCCCAGGGGCAGCCAGGCACTTCTGAGGACGAGCCAGGCCTTAGCGGCTATAAGCGGCAGAGATTATGTGCTCCCCGATGATGTGAAGGCCATGGTGAAGCCGGTAATGGCTCACAGAATGGTAACCAGGCATGTTGGAAGCGATAATGGAAAGCCGGCAGCATGGGGTATATTGGATCAAATTATTAAAAGGGTTCCCGTACCCTCGGAGGAGAGACTTGTAAACCGGACAGGAGGCAGATAGCTTATGTGGGTTTATAAGCTGCTTCTGGCGGCAGGCATTATTCTTTGTCTTGAAGCCTATTTTGCATTGAAATTCGGTTTATCAAAGGTAAGCATTGAAAGAAGCTTTGATACCTCTCATGCCAATTTCGGTCAAAGTATTCACATGATCGAGAAAATAAGTAATAATAAGCCCTTGCCTGTGCCTTGGCTTAAGGTTGAGTCAAGGATAGATGGCGGTCTTAAATTCGGGCTTTGTGAGGATTTAAATATTCTACACGGAGAATATCACGTCTCTGCATTTTGTATGCTGCCCTACACAAGGATTATACGCACTCATGATGTTACATGCGCAAAACGAGGCTTTTTTCATCTAAAATCCGCTGCTTTAACGTCCCGTTCCATAACAGGATGGAATTCGTCGGTAAAGGATGAAGAAACAGATGCTTCGGTTTATGTTTTTCCGCAGATACTTTCGATGCCTGAAATGAATCTCCCTTCCCATAGTTGGCAGGGAGATCGGATTGTCCGACGCTGGATTTTAGAGGATCCTTTTATTAGGGCCGGTATAAGAGAATATACAACATCGGATCCTATGAAAAATATCAATTGGAAGGCCTCGGCTCGCTTCGGAAATTTGTATGTAAACCAGTATGATCCCACAGCTCAGCACAAGCTAATGATCCTTCTTAATGTGGATACAAAGAAGGATCAATGGACGATAACTGATGAGCCCGAGAGGGTGGAATACGGGATATCCTTAGCGGCTACTGTTTTGGGGTATGCTTTTACTAATTTAATTGAGGTAGGTTTTGGCTCCAATTCGTTTTTAAAGGACATGGAAAAAACACCGATAAGAATAGCTCCTGCATCAGGGAAGTCCCATTGGACAATTATAATGGAGAATCTCGCAAGAATGGGCCTCTTAAGAAGCATAAGCTTTAATACTCTTTTAGAACAGGAGCTTGACAGAAACTCAAGCAATATGGATTACCTTTTAATTACTGCGGTGGTGGACGAGGAAATGGAAGACAGAATACGCCTCTTGCGCGGAAAAGATAATGCGGTGGAGATATTCAGAATCTGAATATAAAGTAGAAATATTTTGATTATGAACACGAAAGTCGAAACTTTTAGAGTTTGGTATAAATGAGCGGAATAGAATGGGATATAAATTGGAAAATATAGATATTTGTAATATAAATAAACAAGTAAAGATATTAAGAATATAAATAAACAGGTGGAGATATTTATAATATGATTAAGCAATTATTTATGAGATGGCTCTGGTGCTTGCAGGAATATCTCATGGTTTTTCCTTTCGTTATAATAATAGCAGGTTTCACAATAACTCAAGAGGCGGTTTTGGCCTTTGCATTGCTGCTTCCTGTTCACCTGCTGATTGGCATAATAATAACCTGTATGTTAATAAAAACAAATAACCTTTTGATTGCCGGAATCGCTCTCGCATATGTGGTTGTAGTTACGTTTATATGGCAGCTTACCATTATGGGTGGGTCCTTTCAGGAGATTATATTTACAGCGGTGATAACAGCAGTTTTCTTCATGTGGGGTGTAAAAAGCGGAACCGGTCATACAAGAATTGACTTTTACTATTTTCTTGGACTTATTATTTATGGGGTGTCCATTTTTGTGATAAGCCGTGCGCCAGCATTAAAAGAGTTTTTAAACATCACAATAGGAGCTGCCATTATTTATGTTATCGCAGGTCTCCCCTTAACAAACAGACGGTTTCTTATTCAGGAAACCCGTCAGAAGGGCAGTCTTAAAATTATACCCGGTACGGTGGTCAGAGGGAACAGCATTATTTTAGTGTTTATTATTATAATTACAGTGCTGCTTTCGTTTTGGGACAAATTTTTAAATGCTATCGTTACCTTTGCACAGACTGTGGCAGGTATTATAATTAAGGTTTTTAATTGGCTGACATCCATATTTACGGGAGAGGCCACACCGAATGGGGGTGGGGCGGAGGATTTAGGGCTGCCTCCAGCGGATGATTCCTCAAGTAACATTATTAACATAATCCTTACTGTTATTACGATTGCTGTTCTCCTGGTTATCGCATATGCCTTTATAAGGAACATAATAATAAATCACAAAAGAATTTATGCCGCTATCCAAGCCTTTTTGTCCCGCCTGTTTAGCAGATTTCAACGGTGGAGCTCAACTGAGCAGGGATACTCCGACAGGCAGGAGTCACTTTTAAAGACAAATATTATGAAAAGGCCGTCATTATTAAAACGAATTTTCAGCAGGAAACCGACATGGAAGGATATGAAGGATAATGCCTCCCGTGTTCGCTTTATATACACAAGATTTGTTTCGGATAATATTAAAAAAGGGCTAAACTTCAGCCCTTCGGATACACCGGATGAAACGGTGAAACGTATACATTCTATGGAAAAGGATAGCTCTATTAGCCATGAGAGAATAAGAACTGAGTATAACATGGTTCGCTATGGAGAGAAAGTGCCGTCTGATGATACCGTAAATGAGCTCAAGCAAAAATACATCAAATAACACTTGTGAATGCATCAACTGACGTTTAATTCGTCATATAGCATTTAACTGCTACTTCGGATTTTATTTATTATTCCGACGATTTCAAGATCGTGGCTATCAAACTTTTCGGTTAAGGTAACCAATTGCGATTTTATTTCTTCTTGCCCATCCGCGAGCTGTCTATATCCATCAAACAACGCATCAAGTTTATCACTATCTTTTTCTCTTATAGCATAGTATATTTTTACTTATTATTAGTTACTCAACTTTCCCACCTCAGCTTGCGAGTAGTATTTTGAGGCGCTGGTACCGACATGCTGAGGTGTGATGTCACACCGCCGTCGGTAGCCTGCTGTGCAGGCAAGCGCCCAATACAGGTGCGTACCCACTGGAACGCACCCCCAAGAAGGATAGCCCTAAAATACTGTGGGAAAGTTGAGTTAGCTATTTTTACAAGCGGGTATTTTGTTTACATAAAGTATATCCTCAAGATTTCTTTTCGGAACATGAACGATCCCTTTTTCATCTTTATAATATTTTATTGAATTTTGATAATCTTCGGCGACTGGTTCTTCGGCTGGATAGCCCAGAGCAATTATAGTATCTATTTCGAGATTATCCGGAATTGAAAACAAGTCCCTCATTGACTTTCGATCTATAGAACGGATCCAGCAGCTGCCTAAACCTTCCTCCGTAGCAGTCAATATAATATTTTGTCCGGCAGCACCTGCATCATGCTCATACCCGTTTTTTCGTATTTCTGTATCAGCTAAAATTATAATATATGCCACAGGCTCTTCTCCTTTTTTGGGATTACCATGAGGAGCGATATATCCTGCCCATTTTACAAGCTCAAATACCTTATCAACAAGCTTTTTTTCGTCAACAATTAAAAACTTCATCGGCTGCAGATTTGATGCCGATGGGGCAAACCTTGCTGCGTTCACCAGCTTTATCAGTAATTCACGATTGATTTTTGTTTGAATAAATTTACGAACAGACCTTCTCTTTATTATGCAATCATTAATGTTCAAAACGAATCCTCCTATATCAAATCTCAAAAAGATCACTTAAGACAGCACTCGAAAAGCCATTACGGCGCTTTTGGGGTGATAATCATATTGTAACCTATCTTTCAGATCATATCAACGCATCCCATCACAGCTGCTGGCATATCGATTACACAGTGTTACTACTATGAAACCATACTGCCACCGGAACTTAAACCAGCCCGGTTTCGTTCACCGGGGTGTAGGTGGACTTCATGGAGGACTGTTCACATCCACTGTGTTTTGAGAGATATAGCTGTGTAATACCGGGAACTACGCTTCCTATCATTGCACACCTATGCCATCTCAGCTACCTGTGAATGGGTATCGCAAAAAGGATGCTGTGAACGTTACCGCAACAAGGATGCTCCCGACATAGTAATGTGTCACCTTACAGAAAAGCATAAAGAAAAACCTCTGTATGCAGGTTTCCCACATACAGAAGCTCATTTGGAGGTTAAAAGCACACAAAATCACTGATGTTTTCAAGATCCGTTCCAAAATAAACCCAATTGAAACCGGTCCAGCGCCAGCCTGCCACAGAACGTGGTCCGACGAAAACAAGCCACGCCCAGAACTGCCTTCCGTTTTCAAGCCATATATATACAAACCGGAAAATGCATGGTCGAATGGCACCGGGATCCACAGCAAATATGGAAGGTCCCCCTCCGCCTCGCTGCGAAGGAATAAACATTGGTGGCGGCTCTGTCGGCGGGCCACCCTGTTGCCCGGGAAATCCGAACGGCGGACTTACGCCGGGAGGACCAAATTGCCCACCGGGAGGACGCGGTCTTAAGAATTCTCTGAAAAATCTTTGTATCGGAAGTTGTGCCTGGTATCTTTCATCAGGCATATAATCACCACCTTTAAAAACTTGTACTATATATTATGGTAAAGTAGTTTGTTTGGTCACAGTGAATAAAGAATGTGATTGTGTTATGTATGTTGAAATGTGACATACTCCCGCCATTAAGCATATTTCAACCTGAATGCTGAAAGTGAACTCGTTCAGCTAAAGCTGAACATCGGGACTTCGGTGGGGGACTCTACCCCCACCGAAGCAAGAATAAGGAACCCCCACTTATAGAAGTGGAGGTCTTGGAATTTTGATAAACGAAGATACAGAGGACTTCTTGCTAGCAGTTGTTAAAGTAATACTTATAGCATAAATGGGATATTTAATTGCTCCTGCAGCTAAATCTGCAGGAAAAAGTTGTTTCACGACTTTCTGGGGGCAATCATAACATATAAATGATTAGATTATCATGCCAATGATAAATAATTTTAAGGTTAAGTCATATTTTCTGGACAACATCAATATTATATTACAAAACGCAATTTGTGCCTTAAGGGGGATTAATATGTCTGTTGAATTGATAAAAAGACCGATTAATGTTTATAGGACCGTCGACGAGCAGCAAAAGGAAGAGCTGATGGAAACAGGTATGATTGTTCCAGACAGCAAGCCCGACGTTTTGGATGTTCTCGTTGTGGATACCGATGTTATTGTTAGAACCCGGGAGAAGACAGGAAGGGTTATGGAAATAGGCGGAGAAATCTGTTACCAGGTGCTTTACCGGGCGGACAATCAGGAGCAGAGCCTTGAGTCCTTAAACGTAAAATCCCCATGGTCTATATCCTGCAACTATCCGGGCGGTGAGGATGAGGCTTATGCCCTGGTTAAAAGCAGCGTTGAGCACACGAATATTGATATTGTAAACGGGAGGAAGCTAAGTGCTAAATCCGTGGTTAAGCTCAATGTAAAATTTGTTAAAGTAAAAAAGGTTGAGGCAGGCGAGACAATTCAAGGCGAGCAAATCTATCAAAAAGCGGATCCCCAGGAAATAGCTATGCTTGAGGATATTGGTGAGAAGATTATTAATGTAGCTGAGAATGTCGAAATTGGTGACAATAAGCCTGTTATAGATGAGATTATATACAGTAATGCTGCTTTAAAGGATGTTAGCATCCAAGAAAACATGATGATGGATTGCATGCTTGAGGTTGACTGTTTATACAGAGCAGACAACAATGATGCCGGAATTGAAAATGTCCACTTTGATGTGCCGATTACAAAAAATCTTGAGGTGGAAAACTACAATTATTCTGATATTTCCGCCAACGCATATGTAAAATCCCTTTCGCTTAAGCCCGACGAAGACATTGACGGCCTTTTGACCAGGGTTAAAATTGAGGCAGAAGTCGCAGTTGAATACAGCCTGTTTTCCAAGGATAATGTTTATCTGGTTAAGGATGCATATGCAATGGGTTATGCTTTTGAGCTGGAAAAAAAGCCGGTTACATTAGTAGTCGAAGAGACGGAGATTCGCGAGGATATTCAGGTAAACGGCAATATGGCTCTTGACGGTGAAGGTGAGGCAATAGAAGAAGTCTTATCACTTACAACCAAGCCACGAATTTTATCAGTAGAAAACGATAATGCGAACATTGCGGTTCACGGATGCCTGGACATTTGCGTTCTATATTGCACCGGTGCGGATATGAGAGTTATAAGGGGCTCAAATCAGGAGCTGCCGTTTACACATAATATTCCGCTGCCGGATCCGAATGCTGACTATGAAAACAATATTAATCTTTCCATAAATGAAAACAGCTATGAAATTGTTTCTGACACAAGCGTAGATATAAAAGCACAGCTTGAGGTTAAGGCGCACCTGTCAAAAAAGCAGGAAATGGATCTGGTTGTAGGAATAAAAGACATAAAAACATGTGAAAAGAAGGAAAATCCTCCGTTATTGTTCTATTACCCTCAGAAAGGTGACACCCTATGGGATATTGCCAAGCGCTACAAAGTTCCGATTCAGAAAATATTAAATGATAACGAAATGATAGAGGAAACAGAACCTCTGGAAGGAAAGAAAATTCTTTTAGTCGAATAACCAAAACATTATAATAATTCGTATAGAGCACGATTAAAGGATTCAAATTTCAGGAGGAACAGAAAAAATTGGGCATAAAATTATTTCTTAGACAGGTTTATAACCTGTCTTTTTTGTTGCGATAAATATAACTCTTTATTAAGTTAGAGTCATAGTGTAACCTAACTTATAAGTGGCAAATATACGCGCACAACCGTTCCGATATTATAATGACTTAAGACTTTTAAGCCATAAGGTTCACCATGCATTAACAGCAGCCGTCTATGTGTGTTATATAAGCCAATGTGCTGTGAAAAATCCATGCAAGTACGTTTGAGATCGAATCGGCTCTGTCAAATCATTCATCACCCGCCTGCACTTTCACTGCCGGAAAAGGTTGTACCTAGGCGGAGCATTTAAATTTATCTATTTTAATAAAAGCCTTGCGGTAACTGGCTTGAGCAAAGGAAAAGCTAACGAAAAGTTAAGGAAAATGGATTATTTCGGAATTAATTTATTGCGCTTTTTTTGTATATTGTATATAATATTACAGAGCGAATAACGCATGGCATCTTTGATAATGGGTTCGCATGAAAAATCCAACAAAATAAAGGAGAATGACTTTGTTAACTTTATTAGCACCAGCAAAAATAAATTTGTCACTGGATGTGACAGGCAAACTGAATAATGGATATCACGTTCTGGAAACGATCATGCAGACCATATCCCTTTATGACGAAGTTTCGCTTGAAAAGACGGAGAGAGGTATTGAGATAGAATGCGATAATCCGCTTGTACCTGTTGATGAAAATAATATTTGCTATAAGGCTGCAAAGATATTTTTACAAAGAGCCTCCTGCTATGGCGGGGCTAAAATAAGTATAAAAAAGATAATTCCCGTAAGTGCAGGTCTCGCGGGTGGAAGTTCAGATGCTGCAGCAGTTATAGAGGGTCTTAACAAACTATATGAAAAATACCTTCCAATGGAAAAACTAAAGCAATTTGGTGCTGAATGTGGTGCCGACGTTCCATATTGCCTTACAGGGGGTACATGTCTTGCCCAGGGGATTGGCGAAAAGATTACAAAGCTGAAATCGATACCGGTCACTCATTTAGTTCTTATTGTACCTGAGTTCCCAGTATCCACTGCTTGGGTATACCAAAATTACAGAGCGGAGGATGTTATCAGGCATCCTGATACAGGAGCATTGATAGAGTGCTTACATAAAGGTGATGTTTTAGGACTGGTTCGGGGAATGGAAAATGTTCTCGAGAGCGTAACGGTGACTAAATACCCCGAAATCGAAGGAATAAAAGGCGCTTTAAAGAAGCGTGGTGCTATCGGAACCCTTATGAGTGGAAGCGGACCTTCCGTTTTTGGATTCTTCGAAAGCCAAAAGGAAGCCTTAAAGGCGCTCTCTGCTCTTAAGAGAAGGCATAAGCAGATATTTAAAGCTTATACAGTAAACGGAGGACGAATTTATGTCGAAGCTATCAAAGATAAAAATAGATGATTATATGCCTTTGCGGGATGTTATTTTCAATACGCTGCGAGACGCAATCGTCGCCGGAGATTTAAAGCCAGGTGAGAGACTTATGGAGGTTGAGCTGGCTGAAACAATGGGGGTTAGCAGGACACCTGTCCGAGAGGCAATCAGAAAGCTCGAAACAGAGGGGCTTGTAACCATGACGCCAAGAAAAGGCACACATGTGGCAGAGCTCACTGTTAAGGATATAGTAGACGTTCTTGAAGTAAGAGCGGCTCTTGATGGTCTTGCTACCGAATTGGCTGCTCAGCACATACAGCAGGAACACCTACGCCAGCTTGAGAACATTCACAGGCAATATGTTGCAGCCTTGCAAAAAGAGAACCTTGCCACAGCCATAAAGAAAGATGTGGAATTTCATGAGGTTATATATAATGCATCTGAAAACGCGAAGCTTATGAACGTTGCCGGAAACTTAAGAGAGCAGATTTATAGGTTCCGTGTGCTCTATATGAAGGATTTTTCAAACGCGTCTGATGTTCTGGAAGAGCACCGGAATATTTTAAAAGCTTTGGAAGAGCAAGATCAAGAACGAGCAGGTCTTCTGGCAAAGGAACATATAATCCACCAACAGCAGGTCATTATACAGCAGATGGGGAAAAAGTAGGAGTTTGCGTATATTAAAAGCAGAGATTATCCTTGTTTTCCGCTATCATTTATGATAAAATCATTTTTGCTGTCGGTAATCCTTGCTCCGCATTGCGGGGCCATAGTCCAGAGGGAGGTGAAACAGTTATGAACAAATACGAGTCAATTTTTATCGTAAGCGCATTGCTGGAGGACGAGAAGATTCAGGAAATAATCACCAAGGTAAAAAATCTTGTTGAAGAATCAGGCCAGCTTGAAAAGTTGGACGAATGGGGAAAACGGCGCTTAGCTTATGAGATTGAGGATCAAAAAGAAGGGTATTACACGCTCATGCATTTTACTGCAGAGTCTGAGTTCCCAGCTAAGTTAGAACGTATTTATAAGATAACAGAAGGCGTTATTAAATATATTATTTTAAGACGCAACGAAAAGGAATAGGGTATTTAGCTTTATACCCTAATAGTAAGATGGAGGTTGAATGTATGAATAAGGTTATTTTAATGGGTCGTTTGACAGCAGACCCAGAGCTTAAGTACACTACGAGCAACATCCCGGTATGCCGTTTCAGTATTGCAGTGGATCGTCCCTATGTAAAACAGGGCGAGGAAAGACAGGCTGATTTTTTTAATATAACAGCATGGAGAGGCACAGGAGAGTTTGCCAGCCGCTACTTTAAAAAGGGTATGCGTGTTTTGGTAGAGGGCTCCATAAGAAATAACAACTATGAAGACAGTCAGGGTATCAAGCATTATTCAAATGATATCCAGGCAGATAAGTTGTATTTCGCAGACGGCAAAAGAGATGATTCCGGTGGTGGTGGCTTTACGCAACAACCTTCATACAGAGCACCGGAACAACATGGTGCACCGGCTATGCAGCCTGATTCAGGAGACGGTTTTTTCCCGTTGACTGAGGATGATGACGACTTACCATTCTAAGCTATTGATATTTCCGCACTCCAAACAGAGTGCACAACAAACATTAACAATACACCGGTTAACATAACCAACCGGTTTTAACGAATTATTTCCTACACCGGTTTTTTGAAACCAAAACGAGGCGGGATAGGTTTCCCGTTTCAGTGTCACTACAACAACATTCTGCCCTTTTATTTTATTATAAAATAGAGGGGCATTCTTTTTTTAAAATTATGGTATAATTAAAAAAGCTTGCAGACAGCCCATAAAGGAGGGAGATTGTGCGCCACATTGTTGGAGTTGTTTTTTCGATAATGGCATTTTTGTTAATAATGATGTGTATGCCGCGCACAGGAGCAATATACACACATGATTCGCAGTCTTATGAATATGCTGCGTCAACCATACTTGATTCAGGGAAGATGTTGTACTTTGGATACGATACGCCTATTATCCAATGGCCGCCTTTTTATATTATTATATCAGCAGCAATAAAGCTTATGGGTGTTCCTTTTGCGCAAGGTGCCGCATGGGTTAATGCGTTTGCATTCGCATATCTTGTTTATGCTGCCTGCGTTTTTTTATTTGACAGCCTTAGCGTAAAATGGCTGGCAATCCCGGCGCTTATTATGTTAACGGTCTGTGTACCTCTTATCTTCATTTCGGGTTATGCCTGGTCGGAGATGCTGTTTGTATTTTTGTCTGTTCTTTCGATTATTCTCATACTGGAGTATGTTAAAAGAGAAAAACAATCATGGCTTATTGCAGCGGCTGTTTCATCTTGTCTTTGTTGGCTTACGAGGTATATAGGGCTTGTGGTGATAGCGGTTTCGGCAATTATCCTTTTTGCATCTGCTAAGACATTTTGGGAGAAAACTAAAAAGACCTTTATTTATCTGCTTATTTCATGCGTTCCAATGGCATTATGGGTGCTCAGAAATTATATTTTTTCAGGAACCCTCACCGGAGGCAGGCTACCCGGTGTGTACACTTTTAAAGACAATGTCCTTTTTACAATGGAGACTTTCGCAGGATGGCTTTCTTTCTCTAATCCATTGATTGCATGGATTGCGACGTCTTTTTTTATTTTCCTGGCAATGCTGGCAGTGTCAATGAAAAAAACTGCGAAGAAAAAGAAGGGTTCACCAGATTTTTTTGCATTTATTCTTTATATTATATTATATGCTGCAGTTTTGCTTGCTTCGGCTACAGAATCAGCCATGGATCCTTTGGATGACCGTCTTTGGGCACCGATATTCCCATTTTGGGTTTTTGCGCTGGTGCTCCTGTTTGACAAGCTGCTTAAGAATATAAAAACAGGACAAGCTGTTAAATGGATGACAGCAGGTTTTACAATGTTTACGCTAATTGCTGTAATTAACCCAATAACATGGATTCAAAGCGAAGGGCTTACAAGAAAGGATGCTCTTTTGGGCTCAAAGGAATCCCCTATGGCAAAGCAGTCGCCTGTTTTGGAGCTGGCAAGAGAATCTGTTACACCTGATGATAATACGCTTGTAATCAGTAACAAAGCATCTGATTTGGCTATGCATACAAACCTAAAGTGCTATTATCCGCCGAAGAAAAAGGGTATTCCTCTTTACTCATTCAGCCGATATAGTGAGAGGATGGACAGTTTTAAGGACATATATCTGGTTTGGGCAGGCGATCCGGTGTCCGAATGCTTTATGGATATACCGGAATTTAGAGAAAAGTATGAACTTGAGAAAATCGCCCAGAATAATAGTTGTATAATTTATAAGCTGAAATAGGCTACGATTCAGCTAATGGAACTCATTATGTTTACTTTCCATATGAAGTCCGATTGCGGATGATAAGTTATGATTCCGCAGCAGAGCTCAAAATGCTGAATAAATACACATAATCATATTATGAAAATGCATGAAAAGGATGGGTTTAGTTTTTTTTATAATAGCCCTAAGTAAATATAAATGTAATATGATTATGTCGTTAGTTCAGTAAGCTTCATCTTTTGAGAGGAAATATAGCTATAACAATGCAGATTGTTATATTACATCAACCTCATGTTCGGTTGAGAATGGATTACTGAGTAAAAGTCATAGTTATTAAATGTAATATAGCTCGAGATAAAGATAAACGTTGTAATGTCTAACGTCAAAGATAAAATAATTATTGAATTGTACGAAAAATACGGGAGAGAAAATGCTGAAGCAATTAATGAAATTAATAAGACCAAAGCAATGGATTAAAAACGTTTTTGTACTGGCACCGCTAATTTTCTCAAGAACATTTATGCAGCCGGATGCTATCTTAAAAGCAATACTTGCAATGCTGTGCTTTATTACAGCATCATCAGCGGTCTATGTCTTAAATGACATTATAGATATCGAAAAAGACAAGCTTCATGTGGTAAAGCGTTTAAGGCCGCTGGCATCAGGAGCAATCGGAAAGGGCTCTGCTGTAGTTTTTATGGTGATTCTGCTTGCAATAAGCCTTATATCAGCCTTTTTGATTAACTCCTCAGTTCTATTTTGTATTGTTTTTTATATTTTAATGAACATTTTTTATAGCACAATACTTAAAAACCTTGTTATTGTGGATATTATGGTTATTTCACTTGGTTTCGTGCTCAGGGTAATATGTGGGGCTGTGGCTATTCCTGTATATATTTCCTCTTGGATTCTTCTATGCACATTTTTTATCGCTCTTTGTGTTGGCGCCGGTAAACGCAAGTCGGAAAAAGCAGTTCTAAATGATGATTCCACATTGCATAGGCGCGTGCTGTCCAGCTATGATGATGAATTTCTTAACAGCTTAATCCGGATAAGCATAACCGGTTCTGCAATAACTTATTCTTTGTATACTATTTTGGAATATGAATCTCAGCTTCCGATGATCACCATATTGTTTGTTTTTTTAGGACTATTTAGGTATATGCAGCTTATTTTATCGGAGGAAGAGGGTCGTCTCCCTGAAGAAATTGTTCTTTCAGATGTGCCTTTAATGGCGAGTATTGTTTTATTTGGCATATCATGGATCGCTATCTTTTTGATATATAGGTTATGATAGAATATGATTGTTTTTCAGAGAGTCACACCCAAGACAGACCCGCAGATTATAGCATGGCACTGTCTGAAAAGTAACATTTTAGGTATATTTATTTTTATTAGCTTTCGAAAGAAGGCAGGAAAACCACATTATGAGTGTAATAGGTTGCAGCTTCCTGCGGGAAAGACGTTTAACAGATTTCCGGAAGCATTATATATCCCAAAAGTAAACCTATAAAAGGATGTAGCTATGATTAGAACTGTATTGAATGTTTTGTTTAAAAAGCCTATTTTGGCCGTGTATGATGTTACAAAGCTATGTAATCAACGTTGCATGATGTGTAATATATGGAAAACAAAAAGTGATGACATGGGTCTTGAGCAGCTTGAAAAAGAGATAATACAGCTGCACCGTTTTGGTGTTGGCTATGTTTTCATTCAAGGCGGAGAGCCCCTTATACGAAAGGATATTATTGAGGTAATAGACCTGTTTTTAAAGCATCACATAAAGCCGACGGTCATAACAAACGGGATTCTGCTTACTTATGATCTTGCAAAGGAAATTGCAAAACGCCGATGTAACCTGGCAATAAGCATTGATTCCATGGATCCGGAATTGTTTGCAAAGCTGCGTGGTGCTGACAAGCTGCCGGAGGTTATCGCAAATATTGAAAAAATATCAGATATTGAGAGAAAGGGTAATTGGTCAATAACCACAACAATTACAGGGCTTACAAAGTTTGATGATGTAAAAAAGATTGAGGAATTTGCCGCAAAGCACGGCTTTATGTTTGCAATAAGACCTTATATTTTTGTGCGCGGAGTGGCGGGGAAAAAGAATGATGAGCTAATGTATCAGTGGGAAGACGTTTCAGATATTTTTCTCTATATGTCCACAAAGGCAAAGAAAAACAATTTCCTTGCCTATCTTGTCTATCAGGAGCACATAAAATATATAAAGGGTGAGGGAATGCCCATTTGCGATGCCGCAAGGTATTCATTCCTTATGACAGAAACCGGGGCAAAAAGCCCATGTATCGAGTTTACAAACCACAACTTCAACCTGGAAACATTCAGAAGGGATAGAAAAGCTTTTTGTGACGGAATAAGGGAATGTAATCGAACCACACCCTGCTTTTATAACGATGCCAGGGAGATTGGTGTGCTGTGGCGTAAAAAGTGGATAGTGCTGTTTAACTTTCCTAAAATCATACGCCAACTGATGAAATACGGTAACTTTTTTTAAACTACGCTACATTATTGTAGTGCATTTTACGAGGCAAAAGCATCTAGGAGACTGCTCGAAAACTCGATTTCGCTGAATATTTATAAAATGTACAGCCCTGAAACCCGTATAAGTTCGTTAGGAAATTGAGTCTTTTTATATATTTATTAAAAATAATGGCTTTCCGAGCGGGCTCCTGAGCAAGCCGAAATTCGCAAAAAGCGTTTTGAAATATTACTTTGTTGCATTTTTGCCTAAACAGTCTTTTTGAAGGGAATGACTACAAAATGAATGTATTTGTGACAGGAGCATCCGGCTTTGTTGGAACCAATTTAATTAAGTCTCTATCAACATTTGAGGCTGTGGATAATATCTTTGCTTTGTACCGGAAAAAAGAACAAATTGCTTTACTGCCCAAGGTTAACCCTGTTCTGGGGGACTTAAGCTCTTTACCGGATTTGAAGCTTGGCGCAAGGATTGATATATTGGTGCATCTGGCGGGATACTTTAAAACTGAATCCAAAAAGCTTTGCGAAAATATAAATGTTCAGGGTACTAAAAATGCCATCACCCTGTGTAAAAACAATAATATACAGAAGATATTGTTTTTCAGCACCATAAACGTTGATTTGAAATCAAAGGGTAATTATGCAAAGTCAAAGCTTATGGCTGAGGAAGAGGTAAGAAGCAGCGGCCTCGAATATATGATCCTAAGGCCTTCGTTGATATACAGTGGGAGGTCGGGAAGCCTTGGCAAAATTATTTCTTACGCTGAGAAGCTGCCGGTGGTGCCTGTTTTCGGAAGCGGAAAAGCAAAAGAGCAGCCCATACATATAGAAGAACTGACAGAGCTTACTCTTGCTATGATTAAAGACTTTAACCCGGGAAAAACTCTTTATGCCGCAGGAAAAGAACCAATGCCCTTTAAGGAGCTTGTTACAAGCATTGGCAAAGGACTGCACAAAAAAACAAGCATTTTACCTATCCCGGCAAAGCCTGTTTACTGGCTTTTGAAACTGTTTGAAAAGATAGGTCTGCATCCCGGAATTTCCTCCGAACAGGTGGCGCACATGAGTGAGGATCTCACAGCAGATATGTCAGAAACTCTTGCCCTATATCCGGTTGATTTAAAACCCTTTGAAGAGAGAATGCTTACATTCTTGAATTCGCAATAGCTTTTTTTAAGTTTTAGCAATATTAAATTCAGGAAAAGAAAGGGCAAAATTACCGAACAAGTATTAAAAGGGCGATTTGAAGGATAGAGTGAGGTAATAAAATGTCTTCCACAAGTAAAATAGATATTAGCAAAGCTTCTAAAAAGTTATCCGAGTTGTACTTGAAATTTACCGTGGACAACATGGAAATTGAAGTAACATGGTTTCGTGTCATGATACAAGACGGGGAATGGCATATCAACCGGCATACGCATTCTTCCTATGAATTTCATTTTATTCGTAAAGGTCGTTGCAGAGTTGAACTTGATGATGGTTCGTTCTATGCAAAAGAAGGTGAATTCTACCTCACAGCCCCCGGCGTTTTTCATGAGCAGTCAGGTGATGGGGAATTGGTGGAGTTTTGTATCAACTGTGATTTACGAATCGTTGAAGAACGGCTTTCAGAATCCAGATATATTATGGGTATTCTGGAGCAAACCGCCTGCAAAATCTATACTGATAGCTGTGGAATTACAGGACTGTTTGAACAGGCTTTAAATGAAGCTTATAATCAAGAAATAGGCTATTACAACAATATACGATCGCTGGTTTCAATGATTGTGTTTTCTACTGCCCGGGTAATAGCATCAGGTATGCCCGCGTTTTATGAGACCCCGGAAAAAGTCAACCACGATGGGCTTCGTTTTAAGCATATTGAGAAGTTTATCGATGATAATATCTATAATCCTATAACAGTTCACGACATTGCTAAATTCATGTTCCTAAGCGAGAAGCAGATATGCCGGATTATTAGTGATAAAAAAGGAGTAACTACCAAGAAGTTTATAATGGCCAAAAAGCTGGAAAAAGCGAAAGATCTACTTAAGCATACCGAGTTACCCATAAAAGAAGTATCTCACCTTTTAGGTTTTTCAAGTGAATATTATTTTAGTCAGTTTTTTAAACGGAGGGAGGGTTATCCTCCGGGTACATATAGAATCAACGTAAGAAATGTCTGAAAATATTAAAAACATGTCCTTTTCTCTAATTCTTATTGGAACGCCGTGTTGTATAATTAAAATACAGAATATCCATAGGAAAAGGAGACTTGACAATGTATTTTGCTGCGCAAAAAATTAATAAAATTCTTAAAGATTTAAAGAAATATATTTACCGGAATGTCCGTACAATTACACTACATAAAATCGCCGTGGACGAGTTTGAAACGAAAAAAATGCCTGATCCTGACTCAGATGTATGGGAGGATTTTCTAATTTCAGACAGGTGGGGAGGTATTGACACACATTGCTGGTTTATGATCAGGTTTTGCATACCCGACGAATTTGATGGTAAACCGGTGATCTATAGATTGCTTACAGGGAGAGAAGGACAGTGGGATGCAACCAACCCGCAGTTTATGATCTATGTAAATGACAGGATGGTTCAAGGGTTAGATGTAAATCACCAAGAGGTTCTGCTTACCGGATGTGCAAAGGCAGGGGATACATATACAATTGGCCTTTATGCTTATTCAGGGATGAATGAAGGGCTTTTTGAGCTGAAATCAAGCATTGCCGGCTTGGACACAGAGACAGAGAAGCTCTATTATCATATTAAAGTGCCTTACGATGTTGCAATTTTGCTTGAAGAAGAGGATAAAAGACGTATTGATATCCTCAAATTTTTAAATGGGGCCGTCGGAAAGCTGGATTTGCGAAAACCTTTTTCTAAGGAATATGACAGTTCGGTGTCATGTGCTGTTCAATATCTTGAAAAGGAGTTCTATGGCAGTTTCTGCGGCAAAAAAAGTGTAACCGCCCTGGCTGTAGGTCACACCCATATAGACGTAGCCTGGTTATGGACTCTGGCTCAAACACGTGAAAAGGCGGCACGAAGCTTCTCAACAGTACTGAATTTGATGAAGCAGTATCCTGAATATATTTTTATGTCCAGCCAACCCCAGCTCTACAAATTTGTTAAGGAAGATTACCCTGAAATTTATGAAGAGATAAAGATTATGGTTGAGAAGGGGCGATGGGAACCGGAAGGCGCCATGTGGCTGGAGGCGGACTGTAATTTAGCCTCCGGTGAGTCATTGGTAAGACAGGTGTTGTTTGGGACCAGGTTTTTTGAAAATGAGTTCGGCGTAAAAAGTAAAATTTTATGGCTGCCTGATGTTTTTGGTTATAGTGCGGCATTACCTCAGATATTAAAGAAGTCTGGAATTGACTATTTCATGACTACAAAGATCAGCTGGAACGAATATAATAAAATGCCTTACGATACATTTATGTGGCGAGGTCTGGATGGCTCCGAGGTACTCACTCATTTCGTTACGACACAAGATTACGATTCAAAGCAGAATTCTTCACACATTACCACCTATAACGGTAATTTGATTCCGTCACAGGTCATGGGTGCATGGAATCGCTACCAGCAGAAAGAAATAAATGATCAAGTGCTTATTTCCTTTGGTTATGGTGACGGAGGCGGTGGACCTACAAAGGAAATGCTGGAGAATGCCCGAAGAATGGAGATGGGGATTCCGGGATGCCCCCAAGTTATACCGGGGAAGAGCATGGATTTTTTCAGGAGGCTGGAGGAATCGGTGTCGAATAGCCCATACCTGCCCCGATGGGTCGGAGAACTGTATTTGGAGTATCATAGGGGTACATATACTTCCATGGCTAGAAATAAAAAATACAACCGCAAAAGTGAGTTCCTTTACCAGGATGCAGAGCTGTTTTCTGCTATTAATTCATATGCCGCCCAAAATGGAAAGTATCCCCGTGAAATATTGAACAAAGGATGGGAGATTATTCTTCTTAATCAATTTCATGATATTTTGCCCGGTTCTTCTATCGAAGAGGTCTATGAAGACTCTAAAACACAGTACATTGAGGTGCTTAAAGAAGGAAACCAATTGCTTCGAACAGCTATAGCCGGTATTGCATCCAGAATTGCGCTGGAAGAGGTATCGGTGGTTGTCACCAATCAGCTGGGATACTTAAGGACTGACCTTGCTGAATTTCAGCTTCCGCCAGGATATCAAAATGTAGAGGTGTGGGATAAAGACCACCGGGTACCGCATCAATTGGTTGGTGAAACCAGTGTTATCTTTATGGCTGAAAACGTTCCCCCCAAGGGATACAAGGTTTTCTCCCTGAGATCTGTTTCTCCTGAGGTTTCGGAGTCCAAAACGGGTAATGTTAGGGAACTGATTGCCTCCGGCATCCAGAATCAGTACTTTCATATCCGATTTGATGAGCAAATGAATATTACATCAATTTTCGACAAGACTAGCGAACGCGAAGTATTAAAGCTTGGGGAGAGGGGGAATGTACTTCTTGCATTTGAAGACAGACCCCATAATTTTGATGCGTGGGATATCAACATTTACTATCAGGAAAAGAAATGGGAGATTAATGATGTTAAACATATCAGGATGCTTGAGGACGGTCCTGTTAGGACAGTGATAGAGGTTGAACGAAGGTTTCTGGACTCCGCTCTGGTGCAAAAAATATGTTTGTATAAACATATTCCGAGGATTGACTTTGTGAACCGGATTGACTGGAGGGAGAGTCAGATTCTGTTAAAAACTGCTTTCCCGGTGGATATTCATGCAGAGAAAGCAACTTATGAAATACAATATGGCAATGTGGAAAGACCTACCCATTGGAACACAAGCTGGGATTATGCACGATTTGAAGTATGTGCCCATAAATGGGCGGATGTATCAGAGGACGATTATGGAATCAGTTTAATGAATGACTGCAAGTTCGGTTACGACATAAAGGATGGAGTCATGCGTCTAACGCTCTTAAAATCCGCTATAGAACCCAATCCCAATTCAGACCGTGAGGTTCATGAGTTCACATATTCTCTTTATCCGCATAGAGGTGATTGGAAAGACGCCGGAACGGTGCTTGAGGCTTATTCACTCAATTGCCCCTTGGTAGCCAGAGTGGAGCCCCCTCATACTGGAATACTGCCAAAAGAATTCTCTATTATTAGGCTGAACAGGGAAAATGTAATAATTGAGGTGGTGAAGCAGGCAGAGGATAGTGAAGATATAATTTTAAGGCTTTATGAGTGCTATAACCGGAGAACACAGGTAAAGGCTGATTTTTATAAAAAGCTTCATGAAGTATGGGAATGCGATTTGATGGAGAATGAACTAAATCAGGTGGAAGCTCAGGAGTGTACTTTCAAATTTGAAATAAATCCATATGAAATCAAAACCTTTAAATTAAAAATATGAGACAAAGGAGTGTTTGTGACTGGTGGGAGGGAAATCAGGGGGACGGTTCTTCTGGTTTGTCTGGCTTACCTAGTCGCCGGGATCGTCCCCCTGGTTTGTTTTAAACTGTCAAAGTCCCGGGATCGTCCCCCTAATTTGCTGGTTTGCGCTTAAAATTCCTGTAATGTTAAGCAACAATGATCAGTAACGGGGAACAAAATTTTGCGTTGTTTTTATTGACTGCATATTTTATATATGATAAATTATATATAAATGAATAGCTTGTGTATTTGCACAAACGTGCTGGTGCCTATGCACCAAGGGAACGCGGATGAAATTTCCGGACTATCCCAGTAACCGTGAAGCCGACGAAATGGCATTTAAGTCACTGTCTATTGACGGGAAGACGCCAAAGTAGGATGAAGCAAAGTCGGGAGACCTGTTTACACAATAATACTCCTGGGGTTGGGATTTCTAATTTGCATATTATTTATTGGATAATTATATGCTCTCCATCCTCGGGGAGCATTTTTTGTGCTCCTTCTCAATCTGTTCATTTTAAATAGCAGGCTTCCGACTGCGGTGTGATATTACACTGCAGCATATCGCTACCAGCACCAAAATACTACCTGCAAGCTGGGGTGGGAAAGCTGAGTTAATATTTGAAATTAATTATGAAAGAGGGATGAATTATGAGGTACTCAAAACGAATTGCTATTTTATTAATTACATTGATTTTTTTAGCTTTTACAGTAGGCTGCGTAAATAGCGAAAATTCTGCAAAAACCGGCTCCACATCTTTAACCGAAGCTGCTTCCAGCGGAAAAAATGAAACAGGTAAACCGGATGACACACAAAGCTCTGCTATCGTTATTACAGATATGACAGGTCGAGAGGTAAAGCTGGATGCACCTGCTGAAAGAATTGTTGTTCTTGACGCTTCGGATTGTGAAATACTTTATGCAATAGATGCCGGAGATAAGGTTGTTGGACGCGGTGAATATTGCAATTACCCGGAGGAAGTGAATGCTGTTCCGTCGGTACAGTCGGGAAGCGAGACTAATATTGAGCAGATTATAGCACTTGAGCCTCAGATCGTCCTTATGACCAAAATGGGTCAGGCTGTTGAGCAGGTTGAAGCTCTTGAGAATGCAGGTATAAAGGTTTTTGCCAGTGACGCTCAGAAAATCGAGGATGTTTATACCGCCATTGAACTAATTGGCGCTATTACCGACAAAAATGAAAAAGCTGCTGCTGTTGTAAGCGACATGAAGAAAGCTTTTTCTGATATCAAATCCAAGGTTCAGGATGGTGATAGAAAAAAAGTTTACTTTGAAGTATCTCCACTTGAGTGGGGGCTTTGGACAGCTGCAAAAGGAACCTTTATGGATGAGCTTTCTGATATGCTTGGTCTTGATAATATATTTTCTGATGTTTCGGGCTGGGCGGAAGTTTCCCAAGAGCAGGTTATAGAACGAAATCCGGACATTATTGTGACAATAGCTATGTATTTTGGTGAAGGTGCTACTCCTGTTGAGGAAATAATGGGTCGTGACGGATGGCAGAATATTGCCGCCATAAAAAACAGTCGGGTCTTATGTGCCGACCAAAACGAAATATCATTGCCCGGCCCTCGTCTTGTGGATGGAGCAGCCTCATTGTATGAATTTGTTTATGGAAACGGTGGGGGTAAATAGTGAACGAAACCATAGATGATACTACTGCAATAATCAAAAGATAGCATTTTGGATGCGGGAAATATTGCAAAAGAATTGAGTATGATTACAACGGAGATTAAATATGAAAGATAGGCCTGAAGGCTTCAGACTATACGAATATGGAATATTTACAGCAGCATTGCTTTTTACGATACTGTTCTGCGTCTGTGCGGGAAGTGTGGGTATACCGGTAAAGGATACCCTGACAGCCATTTGGAACAGTATATTTGACCTGCCGATACCTGAGGGGATATCGAAATCAATCATTGTATTGGTGCGCTTGCCCAGGGTGCTGTGCGCGGCTCTAATTGGAGCGGCTCTGTCTTTGGGCGGTGGTGCTATGCAGGGGCTTTTAAGAAACCCCTTAGCGGATGGATCAACTCTTGGTGTTGCATCCGGCGCATCCCTTGGTGCAGTAATAGCAATTGCTTTTGGTATTTCGATACCGAGTATTCCATTTGGCGGGACAATGGTTTTGGCTATGATATTTGCATTTTTATCGCTTATAATCATTCTTTCGCTAGCATACAGACTGGATTTCTCCTTGTCCACAAATACCATTATACTTATTGGTGTAATCTTTACGATGTTCACAAACAGCATAATAAGTTTTATAGTTACGTTTGCCGGTCCGAAGGTAAAATCCATTATGTTTTGGACTATGGGCTCCCTTGCCGGAAGTAGTTATGCCAATGCGTTAACGCTCCTTTTCGCCCTAATGGTTTTTGGAACCATAATAATACTTTGTTCCCGCGAGCTTAACGCATTTGCAATTGGTGAGGAAAATGCAAGGCATGTGGGTGTTAACGTTAAAAGAGTTAAGCTTATGGTGCTGATTTCTGTATCTGCTTTAACAGGTGTTTGCGTATCAATAGGCGGTACAATAGGGTTTGTGGGTCTTGTTATACCTCATATGACACGAATGTTAACAGGTCCCAACCACAAGCGTCTGCTTCCCGCTTCGCTGTTTTCAGGTGCGATCTTTCTTATGCTTGCCGACCTTTTAGGACGCGTTATTATTAGCCCGTTGCAGCTTCCAATTGGAGTTGTTACTTCCTTTATTGGTTCAATCGCTTTTGTTTATATTTTCTACTCAACAAGAAAGGTTAATTGATGCCATGCTTGATGTAAAAAATGTGACTGTTCGCTATGGCAGTCTTACAATAATAGAAGATATTTGCTTTACTCTTGGGAAGAGGCAGTGGCTTATGGTTGTCGGTCCTAACGGAGCGGGGAAAAGCACACTTATTAATGCCATTTCACAGGGAGCTAAGTATTCCGGAGCTGTTTTTTTTGAGGGTGTTGATCTTGCTAAAATAAAACCGGCAGAACGTGCGAAAAGCATTGGAGTATTAACACAAAACCATTTTGTCGGCTATTCATTTACTGTTGAAGAGATAGTTAAGCTTGGTCGGTATTCATATTCACCTGGTATTTTTTCATCACCTTCGAAAGATGACAGTGAAAAGATAAATAACGCCATTGAGGTTACAGGCTTAGAGCCTTTTAGAAAGCAATCTGTTACAACGCTGTCGGGCGGAGAGCTGCAAAGGACATTTCTAGCACAGATTTTTGCACAGAATCCAAAGCTTCTTTTGCTTGACGAGCCCACAAATCACCTGGATCCAGTCTACCAAAGGCTTACTTTTGAGCTTATTCAAAAGTGGATTGAAAATACCGGACGATCAGTCGTTTCAGTGGTGCATGATCTAAGCCTTGCACGCGCCTACGGCACCGATGCTCTGCTCATGGATAAAGGCAAGCTGGTGTCATGCGGAAAAATAAATGATGTTCTAACCCGCGAAAACTTAAAAAAAGTCTATTCCATGGATGTATACGGCTGGATGAGAGATATGCTCTCGCAATGGGCGGAGTAGAGGAATATATGCACTTTGTGTACCCGACTTTTCTATGAGAAAATTCACAATTGATTCTATTTTGCACTTTTGATATACTCTATTTCAATAAGCGGATCAAGTGCGCTTGTCGGCTCATCGAGGAGAATAAGTTCACTCTCCTTAAACAATCCTCGTGCTATGGCAAGCTTTTGCCACTGTCCTCCTGAAAGCTCCCTGCCCCCAAATTCACGTCCCATCATATCGTCAAGGCTGCCAAAGTTACCAGTACCAGCGTGAGAGAGGGCAGCGCTTATGCTGTCATCATCGGTTATATGCGTTATGTCGGAAAGTGCAACATTTTCACGGAGTGACAAATTATATGCAACAAAATCCTGCGCAATAGCCGATATCTTTGAAAAAAAACTGTCCCTTGAATATGTCTTAACAGGTTCGTTGTCGTATAAAACCCTGCCGCTCCTAGGTAAATACAATCCGAGCAATATTTTTGACAATGTGGTTTTTCCACTTCCGTTTTCTCCGAGTATTGCTATTTTTTCTCCTTTGTTAATTTTCAGATTTATTTTCCTTAAAGCATAATTGCTGCTATTAGGATATTTGAAGCTGACATCATCTATATCGATTTCATGTTGCAATCCGGGATACACTGCTTTACTATCTGTCTCTTCGGTCATATCGAGAAACGAATAATAGTCACCTGCATATGAAATCTGTTCTGGAATTCGTCCGAGATCGGTTAAAAAACTTTTCATACTCCCTTGAAGGCTTAAAAATGCAGTTATAGATGCACCGAATACGCCAAAGCTTATCAACCCCTGCATAACCAACCAAAGAACAACCACCACAGATACACCATACCCGATAATACGAATTCCGTCACACCAAAGTAATGATATTGCGTCTTTTTTCTGAATTGACCAGAGTTCCTCATTAATTTCATCACGGGTAGAACTCCACTTATCTGTAATGTATTTATCAAAGCCCATTACACGCATTTCTTTAGCTGTCTGTCTTGTGGTAAACAGTCCCCACAAATATGATAAAAGGCGAGTCTTTTTGGCCTGAATGTTTTTCACATGATAAAATTCCTTACCGCGTACAAGTCGGGCAAACAGATACGGCAATACGGATAACAGCGATAAAGGCAGAAGCCATAAACTGTATCTTGATAACACTGATGCAACACTGACAACGGATACTGCTGAGCGGAGGAAGGCCAGTGTTCTGTTAAAAATCGTTGAAAGCGTTTCGTCATTTACTGCTTTTTCAGCCCGTTCTTACCAATTAAGTATATCGGAGTTTTCAAATGCGATAAGAGGCAGCTTTGACATTTTTTCATACAGAGCTATCCGGAAAAAGGCTGTCCCTTTTTCATAAACTCCAGCATTTACAGCAATGCTGAAAACATAATGAAGAAGGTCGTTTACGAGATATATCACAAGGTATAACACGGCGTACAAATATAAACTGCTTTGTTCCTGCTCTCCTGATAGAATGCGTGCGGCATTGTCGAACAACCTGACTGAAATAATCGTTATGATTGCCGGAACAAATGCGCCTGAAATATAGTTCAGTACCGTAAATATAGCTGAGCCTGGTACCCATTTGAAAATACTTGCATAGATTCGCCCGATATATTTCATTCCATTACACCTCCCATCGAAGAGATGTTGTCCGAAACGTACCAGGCGCTTTGCGCTTTAAACATTTTTGCGTACAATCCGTCTGCCTGCATCAATGACGAATGACTACCACTTTCGGAAACTACACCGTCAGATATTACGATGATTTTATCCGCCATCTTTGCGCTTGCCAAACGATGTGAAATTCAATATCATTGTTTCTGTTTTCGGGTATGTGAATGTCACATTATCAAAGAGGATATGTGGTGTTGAATTCGTAAGCTGCTCGCCGCCGTCTTCCATTTCTGGAAGCGACAAGAACTTGTAGTAGTGCTCCATAAGTAAATATCGAGCGCGAAGATTTTGCACAGTATGTGACAGTAAGTCAGCATTTTCAAGCACAGAGCCTGTGGATGCAATGAGCGCTGTGAATAAGCCTATAGTAATGTTTCCACTAATAACAGTCGATACCAGTCCTAACACAATGAAAAAAGACCAGCATTTGAACAGTATTGTACTTAGTAAAAAGTATTTTTGTGAGCGAACAGTAGTTTTTACACGAATATCTAATACAGTATCTGCGAGCCTACGCCACTTTTTTGCTATATAATCAGTAGCACGAAAAATCTTCAGTTCAAACAGGGACGATTTGCTTGATAAAAGTCCCCCAAGATAATGGAGCATTCGTTCATCGGTGGATTGGTTGTTGAACATCGTGTTCATAATATCAGCAGCTTTGAAGTCCAGCCAAATCATAGGAACAAGTAAAGCAGCAAAGACTACTGTAAACCACCATCCAGCCTGTGAAAATATGAGTGTTGCACCTATAACTCCTATTACACATTCGATAACGCCGGTGACTGTCAGAAAAAGTTGAAACACTTTATCCTGTGGATCAGAAGACATGCGTTCCAGTGTATCCTGAACATCCTTATCCTCAAAGCAAGCGTAATCAAGTCGTTTGAATTTTCCTATAATATCCGATGTCATTCCCGTATTGAGTCTGCGACGGATAGCTATGTAAAGGATCCCGTTAAGAAATCCACTGCCGACAGAACTGAAAAACATGGAGAACAACAGAAATCCAATCCATATGGTTAACCCGTTCCATCTTTCTCCGTTATTTATAATGTCGGACAGGGTGTCTATGATCCGCTGAGTGAAATATATTGATAACGGAGCCAATACCGCTGACAAGCTAATTTGAAGCAGCTTTATCAGGGTAAGCCACGGTGCATATTTGAACATTATCGATATTGATTTAACCGATTTTCGGAACATATTTTCACCTCACCAACAAACAACTGTCAATATTATATAATAAATTTCAGACTTTTACAGCTGGTGATCGATTTTGAATGATTTAAAAGCTCTGGCCGTCCGATATGAGGGGTGTATGCCCACTGGTAACCGTTCAGCAGATGTGCGGCTTGACTGAATTGTTCAAGCAGAAAGCGAATTGTTGCACCTTTTTTATCAAGAAACCTATGGCATTCCGAGGCGCATAAATCAATTAAGTATTTGTGTGGTTGACAACTCATTGCAAATATAATACAATAGCAATATAATTTCAAAGGAATGAGGTTGGTTGTAACTATGGCAAAAACAATTCAAGTTCGTGTGGACGATAAATTAAAAGAATCTGCCGACCTGCTGTTTTCATCGCTGGGTCTTGACACATCAACGGCAATTCGTATTTTTTTGGTAGCTTCTATGGATGCAGGCGGCATTCCGTTTCCTGTAACGTATGGTACTGACCGTGATTCAATTATTCGTGAAGGTGTTGAATATCGTAAAGCAGGCAGGTATTTTTATACCAAAGATGAATTTTTAACACACATGAGAGAAGCTATAGCGGAGGGTGCAAAAAATGCCGACTCATAAATATTTGGTGAGGGTCGCCGGTTCCGCATATGACCGTATGTATTCACATGTTGAATTTCTTGCAAGGGTTAGTGTTACGGCAGCAGAGCGACTTTATTCTGAGTTGGAAAGTGCCCTTGCATTTCTTGAGTACAGCCCCAAAAGCTGTCCGATTTACACACCCAAAATATCGATTGACGCTGAACTTAGGTATAAATTGTTCAGCAAACGATATCGCTGCATCTTTGAAATAGTCGATAATGCGGTTTATGTTTATGACATTCAAGACTGCCGTCAAGATATCGACAAAAACCTCCTTTAATGTTAAAAGTAAGTTGCACCTCCACATGTTATCCATGAAACTACAATTGCAGTAATAAGGGAGCTCAGATATACCTTTCCAGTCTTTCTGTAAAAATAGGTTGCAACAAAAAACAATACAATAAACTGAGGGCTGATTTAAGCCAGCCCCTTTTGGATCTTTTTTCTCAGAACCAGGTATACCACAAAAGACAGCAGACCAATAGCGCCGCAGTTGATCATCACACTGCCCCAGGTTGCTTCTTTTAAAATCAATTCGTTGACTGCCGCAAAGGTCTAGTAAAACGGTGACCAGTAGAGCACCGGAAGCCACTTGGATGAAAGAAGAATAGCACCCAGAATGGAAGCCGTCACCGGCAGAAAGGTCAGCTTCATACTGCTGACGGCACTGATCTGATCATTGGCAATGATTCCGATGACAAATCCCAGGATGACGCCCACTAAAGCGCTGCAAAACACAATCACGGCAAGCATCAACAGATTCACTCCGGTGAATTTGAAAATCAACATCACACCCATAGACTGGATCACCGGAATAATAAATCCCAGGATACTCTTACCGGCAACAAACTCGAATTTACCGGCAGGTGATACATTCACAGCACTGATCGTTCCGGATTGCTTTTCCTCCACAATATTAAAGGCAATCATCATCCCACCCAAAAATGTTGTCATAATAATCAGGGAAATAGCCCCATATTGAGCCAGTGGTGAGATGCTCCATCCGATACTGTCGAACCTGATTTCAAGGGGTAAATCTCTTTCATCCGTATTCAGGTGCATCAGGATTTGCTGCGTCACCTCCGCGATCCCTTCTGATTCATTTCCTTCAAGGAGGATTTCAAACCGGTTCCCGTCTTTTTTGATTCCGGCAATATCATCATTTTGTAAAACCCGCTCTTCCACGCTTTTTCCTTCACCGATGACTTCAACCTTTCCTACTTTCGCAAGGTATTCAATCACGTCAGCACCGACTTTTTCATCCACCGCAAACTGATAGGTTGTTGCTCCCGCAGAGGGAACGAACAGACTCAGGGCAAATGCAAGTAAAAACGGAATCACCATAATAAAGATTACCATAAAATCCCTTAATCCACTCTTCAAGTCCCGCAGCATAATGGCAGTGATTTTTTTCAGCATAGCCTTCCCTCCTTACGTAAGCTTTTTTTCATGAATTTTGACCGCGATATAAAATAAAACAAGGACACATCCTTTACGGCATAGGTTTATTGTTTCCGTAAGAGTGCCACAAATTGTTTACCTTGATCATCAATAACCCTCCCTTTCTTGCCTTTCAATAGCACGCAGAAGCACGCAGAGCTGTTCTCAGACGGAATGCCGGTTACTCGCCGCGTTCTTCTATTGCGCCCGACACATCCTTAATAAGCTTTTCCATGGTGTCCAGGTAAGATAGCAGATCTTCGTATCCTTTCGGTGTGAGAGATACCCTCGTTACCGTTTTTCTTTTTTCAATGGTTTTAAATACTTCCACATATCCTGCCTCTTCGAGGTTACGAAGCTGAACGGATAAATTGCCACCGGTCATGTTCAAAGCAGATTTGATCTCGTTAAACGGCACCGGCGTCTCTTCTCTGGTAGCAACGTATGTCAGTATCATCAACCTGGCCCTTTCGTGAATGGTTTTATTGATTTCAATATCCATATCTCTACCGCCCGCCACGTTTTCGCCTCTTTTCTCCCGAAGTGGATATTTGCACCGAAATATACAGAACGATCATTCCCACCCCGAAGGTCAGGCTTAAGAGTATCAGCGAATTGACGCGTTGGGCTATAAAAAGGGAGAACAGCCCTGAAACAAGCATCCAGGCTCCGGAGAGTAGTGTTTCCTTAATATTCATGATCGACTGCAGATTGATAAACAGGAGTGCTACCAACACGGCCAGCACAGGTACGATTAAAAAGGCCAGTTTCGAAACGGATAAATATATGATAAAAACAACGATCGCCATCACATGGGGAGCCATTAACATCCAAAATTTACGGGTATATAATTCTTTAAACAATACCATCACATTCATGTCCTGCCTATACCGTCGCAGCACTTTAATAATACTGACAACTTTATTGATCATCAGTCCGACGGTACACAAGCCGATAATCATATAGATACCGATTTTCACCGCAGCAGGGATTAAAGTATTGCTCCCGTAATAGTGTTCAAGCCACAAAAGGACAGTACTGATGAGTATAATAAAAAGTCCCGTCATCAGCCCGGTGAATTTCCCCCCTTGTTTTGCTAATTTGACAGCAGATTATAGATCATCTGCGCTATTTCCGCTCTTGTGGCAGTGTCTTTTGGGTTAAGCTTTCCGGCGCTTCCTGCGATTGTTCCGGCTTCTACAAGTAGCTCGACAGCATCCTTTGCCCATAGGTCTACCTGTGCTGCATCAGAGAAGTCCGAGAGTGTACCGGTCGAATCACACTGTGGAAGTGAGTTTATTGCCTTTAAAGTATTGTAAAGGAAAGTGAACATCTCCTGTCGAGTGATTTCATTTCCAGGTGCGAAGCGGTTATTACCTACACCGGCAGCGATGCCAATTCTTTTTGCCGCTGCGAGGTAGCCGGTGTAATATATATTGCCTGCATCAGAGAAGTTAATCTCTGGATTTTCGTCTGCAGCTATACCATAAGCATTCATTAATAGAACTAGGAATTCGCCTCTCGTTAGCTTTGACTGGGGACTGTATTTACCACCACCCGTGCCTTTAGTTATGCCTCGAGCTGAGATAAAACCAACCGCTTTGCTAAACCATGCATCTCTGGAAACATCATTGAAGGTCACTTTGTTATAGGCAACAGCAAAGAAGCTGAAATGTGTTGTGGAGAAGGTGACAGTGCCTGTATTCGAATCATAACGACCGTTTGGTATGCACACAGCCCTTCCACTGCCATCTATGTACCAAACGACGATGCTCTCAGGGCTTAATATCTCATCAGGCGTCGGAATATATGGAATGCTTACTCTAACGGGTGCCTCGGGGTTATTCCAGCCGGTTCGTACCCCGTCAAGGGTTAGCGTTAACTCAATAACAGGTCTGTCGCCGATAGCAGTTCTGACATCGTCCGGCAGATTTGCGCTGCTGCTGGCTGAGATTGAAATGCCTGCGGCTTTTCCTTCAAGCCCTTTCATTCCTGCGAGCATTCCCGATGGAATTGTCATGCTGCCAAGCTCTGTATTGACTGTTAAAGAAGCCTTTCCATATGGATCAGCCAGCGTGGAAGCCTTCAATTCCAACGTATAAGAATCCACACCGGGGATAGGGGGGATGTTCATAACAGCATTTTCGTTTCCGGCGAAAACCTTATCCGAATGCTCACCAAGATTTATAATAGCTTTATTTTCTTTAGTTCGAATGTATAACCGCTGTGAGATGCCATCTATACTGACGGCATAAGAATTTGTCGTACCTTTTTCATCGCCCAATGGATCTTCCTGTGGGTCTTCCTGTGGCTCCTCCTGCGGATCTTCCTGCTGGTCTTCTTTTGAACCTTCTTTAAAGATTATTGTATATGTTTGGGTTGTCAGATTGTCTTGTGCGGTTACAACAATTGAAACGCTTCCAGCCCCATCAGTGATTGTTACAGATGCAGGTGATTCAATATCTGTTGTGGCACCTTCTGCTGTCTCAAATGATACTGTTACCGTCTCTGTTCCATAAGGAACTTCAACATTACTATATATTAATGTCTTTGCATCAAATATAAGACTGCCTTTATCAACAGATAATGATGTTAAGCTTGCATCTGTTGAGGTAGGTGGTAGTGGCTCATCATCATACGGGGTTTTTGTAATATTTATCGTATAGACAACCTCATGCTCGCCTGTTGTTACGGTAATAACAAATGTGTTAACACCGTCGGAAAGCTCACAACGTTCAGATTGGGACAACGGCAATCCGTTTTTGGTTATCGTGACGACTGAATCGGGGTTCTCCGCAACCGCTGTGATAGAGGTTTCTTTAAGGTCCAATACCTCAAGGTCATAGAGCGTGACATCCTTGTTAAAATCATACTGTACTCCGCTGATATTTAAGACAGAGAGCTTAGTGCCTTCATTGCTGACAGTTGAAAACATTGTATCGGCAGCATAACCTGGTTGTTCAAACAGGAAGCTTGCGGCGCAGCTATTTTCTCCTGCCACACTAATTAAACTACCCGGCGCATCCGAAGGGTTGTAGGTCTGCTGTGTTGCAAGAATATTGCCGCTTTCATCTCTCAGGGTAACAATGATGTTGCCGTTTGATATATCATTCATGGAGTTGTTCATTGCTCCAATATTAACAGTCGTTTTACCGTCAGACGTATTTATCGCTTTTGAGATGGAGAAGGGTGTGCCGTTTCTTTCAATGAGGCTGTAAACTTTGACATAGTCCATATCGTTTCCAATGTCTGCATCGTCTATAACGACTGAGTTTTCCATAAGAACGGCTCTGAAAAAGATCCATGCCCCACCTTCCGGGATCTCACCATCTTCACCCAGGATCCCCTTAAGGGCTTCTGCGTTTAGAGTTATGTTAAGCGGAAGCATGCCGTCATTTAGCAGCTCTATGCTTTCAGCATCTGAAATAGTTTGTGATGCTATGGGCGTGCGTGCCTCAAAATCCGTTGTGTCATATACCAAAAGCTTGACAGTGTGTTTGCCTGCTGTAAGCTTTGAGTATGAATTATTGGTTAACTGCACACTGAAATCACGCTGTTTATTGAATTCCTGCATCAAAAAAGAAATAGAAGATAGCGGGGTTATTATTTATGGGGGATGAAGTCATGCTCTCGGCTAGCGCTAGGAAAAGCTGACGCTTTTCCAAATTCATGTTATAATAGATTTGATGATGATATGTATTACTTAAGCACGGTTTTATATTGGAGGTGACAGGTTGGATAATAATGAGAAGTATAGTTATTGGGAAGAGTATGCACAGTATGACCTTGATACAGCTAATGTCATGTTTGACACAGGGAGATATCTATACACTTTGTTTATGTGCCAACAGGCTATTGAAAAGATAGTAAAGGGGGTATATGTTCTTTTTACAGGAGAGGAACCTGTCAAGACACATAATATCGCTCTAATATTTAATAATCTGTGCGACCGTGAAGAGTTTCAAAGACTTGTAACTGATGAAGACTTTGTCCACCGGAAAGACGAATATACGCCAGTATTTGTGAGACTGCTGGCATTTTACATATCAGCCAGATACCCAGCCTATAAAGAGAAGCTGACATCAATGTTAACCAAATCGGATACTGAGGAAATCCTGGTAAAGGCAAAGGAGGTGTTCTTGTGGGTACAGTCCCTCAAGAAGTTCTTAATATAACAACTGAATACATCAAGAAATTGAATCAACAGATACCTGTTAAGAAAGCGATTATATTTGGTTCATATGCAAAAGGCAACTATGCAAAGGATAGCGATGTAGACATTGCAATATTCTCTCCTGCTTTTGAAAACATAACTCGTGTAGACGGAGTTACCCTTCTTCTAATGCAAGCTTTGAGTTATAAGATTGATTTACAGCCACAGCCTTTTACTATGAAGGATTATATAGAGAAAACAGGTTTAGTTGAGGAGATATTAAAGACTGGGGTGGAAATAAATATAACATGAACTTCCTAAGATTTTAGCTTAGACAGAAGAAAATACAGGAATCATTTTTTGTTTAATTTAGAATAGCCGATTTAAAGCCTATTCATGCTTTTATTTTGTAAAAATCTCCTAGTTTTCTTTGATTGTAGCGTAAAAGTTCTATTCCCAAGGAATAAAGAATTCTTTCTTTCAATGTAACTATCCCATAATGTAAATGCAAATCTGTTCCGGAGAAGTGAAATTAAATTTGTAGAACGCGATGAAGAAACACATTTCAGCAGCCATTATTCTCTCTCAGACTTTAATATGGTTTCATAATAGTAAAGTAACTACTCCTGCCTTAATAATTTCGGTTTTATATACAAATGATATATTGAAGCGAAATATATTCGGTTATACTTTGATATCGCAGAATATATTATCTTTTTAATACCAAGTACTGGACATATTATGGCAATTAGTGATAATATAAGAATATGATTCTATTGTAAAAATCACAAAAAAATGAATACATAGTGATGAGAATATGGAAATGGATGCTATTGATATCAGAATTCTTGAAATTTTAAGAGAGAACTCCCGGGCTTCGGCTTCACTTATAAGCGAAAGAATTAACATGTCGCTTTCTGCTGTTAGTGGTCGCATAAAAAAGCTGGAGGTTTCAGGGTTTATCAAACAGTATACCGCTATTCTTGATGCCAAAAAATTAGGCAAGGATACAACAGCGTTTATATCCGTTCGGCTTGAGCACCCTAAATACAACGATCATTTCGTAGAAAACATAGGAAAACAATCGGAAATAATTGAATGCTATTACCTTACAGGTGATTTTGATTATTTACTTAAAGTGATTACTTCATCCACCGAATCGCTTTCAGGGATACTTAACATAATAAAAAGTATTCGAGGTGTTTCCCTGACTAAAACTGTAGTGGTTTTGTCCACAGTAAAAAATGATTTTTCCTGTTCCCCTGATTAAACCTCGAATATTTAAAAATGGAAATAACGTATAACGAAGCATAGAGGTTCCCCGCTTTGTTGAAATGGTATGAAGAAATTATATTGCTACGCAAGCATATAAATTAAGTTGCGTAATTTTGCTTTACAAAAAACGGATCTAAGCAATTTCTTCAGTTATTTTAAATAGAATATCTTGTGCGGTTTGCTTTCATAGAAGACTTCCGACAGCGGCGTGATATCACACCACGTATGTCGGTATAAGGAACTCAAAATACTTTAAAATTGCCTATGTGAGAAAATTGAGTTACTAACCAAAAAAGGGGGATTCGATATGATCATTGGTATTCCAAAGGAAATTATGCCGGGAGAACGGCGTGTTTCTGCTACACCCGAAACCGTCGGAGAAATGGTTAAGTCCGGAGCGACGGTACTGGTTGAAAATTCGGCAGGAGAAGGTGCATTCCATAGCGATGAAAGCTATTCATCTGTGGGAGCTACGATACTGGAAGACTGTGCAGAGCTCTTCGAAAAATCTGATGTGATATTAAAGGTAAAAGAGCCCCAATTTAATTCTGAAAAAGGATGCTCGGAGATTAATTTTATGCACAGAGGTCAGTACCTGATAACATTCATTCACCCTGCCGCTCCGGCTAACCATTCGATGGTTAAAGAGATGGCCAGAAAAGGAATCATTGGTCTGACTCTTGACGGGATCCCAAGAATTTCAAGAGCACAGAACATGGATGCTCTTACTTCAATGAGCACCTGTGCAGGCTATAAAGGTATATTGATGGCGGCTTCAAAACTTTCAAAGTTCGTTCCGCAGATATTCTGTGCTGCAGGTATAATTAAGCCTTCGAATGCAATGGTTATTGGAGCCGGTGTCGCCGGGCTACAGGCAATTGCAACAGCAAAGCGCCTTGGAGCAGTGGTTTATGCGGCAGATATACGTCCTGAAGCAGCAGAACAAGCCCGATCCTTGGGAGCAAAAATAGTGGATACAACCATACCGCAGGAAATTGCTGTTGGAGAGGGAGGTTACGCAAAACCGTTACCGGAGGAATGGCTAATAAAAGAGCGTGAAGCTTTGAAAGACACTGTTTCAAAAATGGATATTGTATTTTGCTCTGCTCTTGTTCCAAGCAGACTTGCTCCGGTTATTCTTACTGAGGAAATAGTCGCCTCAATGAAACCCGGCTCTGTTATCGTGGATATATCCATCGACCAAGGCGGAAACTGCGCTGTAACGGTGCCTGGTGAATCAGCAAACAAACATGGTGTTACCATTGAGGGAATTAAAAATATTCCGGGGCTGCTACCTGCAAGCTCAACATGGATGTTTGCCAATAATGTCTATAACCTTTTAAAGTATCTAACAAAGGATAACCAAATTGTTCTTGATTTAGAGGACGAGATTGTTTCAGGAATACTTACAACCTATAACAGAGAAGTTGTCCACGAGGGTGCGAGAGAAGCTATGGGGCTTTAGAGAAGCCATGAAGCCATGAAGCAATGAAACCATGAAACCATATAGAAACAATGGGATTTTAAAGAAGTATTGAAACTTTAAAGAGTTATGTGGTTTGAAAGACCATGAAATATGGGAAACGGAGTTTAATAATAGATAATTAGAATGCCCCACCTTTAGACTACCCTATTCACTATGGTTAAAGTGTAGACCGGGGATCCTATGTCTGCTTTATGATTACTGTTATGGTTGTTAGTAAGGAGGATTACTATGAGCCCGATTATTATGATTGCTATATTTGTTATATCCACGATTGTGGGTTTCAAACTTATTAAAAACGTCCCAAGCCTTTTACATACACCTCTGATGTCAGGAATGAATGCTTTGTCGGGAATCACCATATTAGGCGCACTTTCAGCAACAGGAGCCGCCGTTTATACAGGAAACAGGCTGCTTGGTTTCCTTGCCATTTTTCTTGCTATGCTAAATGTAGCCGGTGGCTTTGGTATAACTCATAGGATGCTTAGTATGTTCAATCATAAAGAGGTATCTAAATAAGAAAACCAAGGGGGATCAATTCCCTTTCGCTGTAAGGATACGTCGAAATGAATAAAATGTCAGGGGAATCGTCTGCTTGGTTTGTTGTGGCTGTTATAACCGTTGCTCATGCTGTAATTGCTGTTATAGTTGATTATTGCTGTATGTTGCTGTATGGCTTGCTGGAATGAGAAAACATCGGAAGAATCTTTCCTCTGGTTGCCTTAGGTTCGCTTGATTAGGAGGGTTAAAAATGAGTAATATGTTATATTATATTTTATGTGGATTCTTGATCATTGGTATTTTGGGCGGAATTGCTTTGCTGAGCAAGGTAAAGTATTCCGTCAAAGGTAATCTTCTTTCTTCAATTTGCGTCACACTTGCAATTATTATTACGCTGTATAAATATAACATTATGTCAGACTATGCCTTATGGATCTGTATTATTGCCGGGCTTGTTGCGGGCTTGATTGGTGCATATAAGGTAAAGATGATTGATATGCCCCAGACTGTCGCTATACTAAATGGTTTTGGAGGAGCAGCTTCAGCAATTGTAGCTGCCATATCCCTATTGGAAAGCCACACAACGGACGCATTTTCATATATCACAGGTGGGTTGGCTCTTAGTATTGGAATGATTACGCTGATTGGGAGCCTCGTAGCCGCGGGAAAGCTGCAGGGCTTGCTTTCGCAGAAGCCGGTTGTCTGGAAAAAGCACTCCAATATTCTCTCATCACTTTTATTAGTTATCGTTATATCAATATTGGCAATGACATTTATGAGGTCGGACTGGACAATTCTTTCTGCTATGATTGTCTTTTGTCTTATAGCCTCCGGATTATTTGGTGTGGCGTTTACCGTCAGGGTGGGGGGAGCGGATATGCCTATCACAATATCTCTGCTTAATTCGTTGTCCGGTGTCGCAGGATCAATTGCAGGGATGGTTATATCGGATCCGCTGCTTATAGCTGTTGGAGGCATTGTTGGCGCTTCGGGGCTTCTTTTAACTCAAATTATGTGCAAGGCCATGAATCGTTCTCTTAAGGATATTCTTCTTGGTAAATCGACAGTAAACTCAAAAGCCTTTGCCAACCGAAATTCGAATGGGCATTCAGATAATGTCGCTAAAAAAGGATCCTTTTCCGGTGACTCGCACAAAAATATATCATTATCTGAATTTGGTGGCATTTCAGAGCCGGAGACTATACATTCAGACAAAGAAAATGAAAATAAATCGGTAAAAAATCCCCAGGAAAAAATTAAACAGCAAGTAAACCCGAACCCGGAGAAAGTTATGCAAAAAGCAGAGCTGGCTGAGATAATTGCAACAGCCAAAAAGGTTATTATTGTTCCGGGCTATGGTATGGCTCTTGCCCAGGCACAGGAGCTTGTCAAACAATTGTCTGACAAGCTGGAGGAAATGGGAGCGGAGGTTTTGTTTGCTATTCATCCGGTGGCAGGGCGCATGCCGGGTCACATGAACGTATTACTTTGCGAAGTGGATATTCCTTATGAAAAGTTGTGTGAAATGGATAAAATCAATCCACAGTTTAAAGAATGTGACCTAGCGGTGGTTATCGGAGCTAATGATGTAGTAAATCCGGCTGCGAATACGGCCGAAGGAACCCCCATTTACGGCATGCCTATACTGGATGTAGACAAAGCAAAACACGTGATTATATGCAATTTTGATTTAAAGCCAGGTTATTCCGGTGTAGAAAATCCGCTATACCACAGGGAAGAGGGTGTGACACTGCTGCTTGGTGACGCCAAAGACGCAATCAAAAAACTTATTTCAGTTTTGTAACAATGGTTACATCGAAAAACTTAATTCGGTTGTATAACAACGGCTAAATCGGAAAACTAAATTCGTTTATGAAACAACGGTTGTATCGAAAAACTTGATTCGTTGTGTAACAAAGGCTATCAAGAAGCCCCTAGCCACTTTGCATATTTTCAACCATTCTGGTTGAAAAATGTTTGGTGGCGGAAGTATGTCACTTTACTAAACAAGCGAAGACAGAACAGACGCCTTTGATACAATGCCCCTAAGCTTATTTTTTTCGTTGACTACCGCAATAGGGTACCTTGCGGTGGCAGCTACAGGCAGTAAATCTGAAATAAGCGTATCTTCCGTTGTAACCGGAAGATCCCTTATAATTGAATCATTAAAGCTCATTTCCCCGGCTTTTACCTTAACAGCATTATCAAGAGGAAGAACACCTACAAACTCCATATCTTCGCTTATTACATAAGCGCTGGATACACCATGCACACGCATCTGTTTCAGAGCGTTGTTAACGCCATCTCTTGAATGTATAAGGCATGACGGGGTTAACATAATGTGCTTAACTGAATATATCTGAGCCTTGTCGGCACTATTTATAAAGTTTTCAACGTACTTGTTGGCTGGGTTAGATGACATCCCCTCAGGTGTGTCTATTTGTATCAGCTGCCCATCCTTCATGATGCCCACCAAATCGCCTAATTTAAAGGCTTCATTGATATCATGTGTAATAAAAACTACAGTTTTATTAAGCTTTTTCTGTATGGATAGAAGCTCAAACTGCATATCACTTCTAACAAGCGGATCTAATGCTGAAAAAGGTTCATCCATTAAAAGAACATCCGGATCATTTGCCAATGCCCTTGCAATTCCGACACGCTGACGCATACCACCGCTAAGCTGGGAGACATCCTTGTATTCCCAGCCTTTTAAACCAACCATTTCAATCATTTCCATGGCCTTGTTTGTTCGTTCTTCTAATTTAGCACCTCTAACTTCAAGCCCATAGGCCACATTTTCCAAAACGTTTCTATGAGACATCAGTCCAAAGTTTTGAAATACCATGGAAACCTTATATCTTCTAAAGTTAAGAAGTTCTGTTTTATTGAAGTTCAATATACTTTTTCCCTCGAAGAGTATATCCCCGGACGTAGGTTTTTGAAGCATATTCAGGCATCTAACAACCGTTGACTTTCCAGAGCCGGATAAGCCAATCAAAACAAATATTTTCCCGCGTTCTACCTCAAAGGAAATATCGTTAACCGCCACAGTGACACCGAATTTTTTCGCAACCTCGCCTTTACCCGTGCCATTTTTCATCATCTCAAAGGCCGGGACTTTATTAGCTCCATAAAGCTTAGAGAGGTTCTTGACTTCAATAATAATATTTTTATTGTTTTTGCTATTGATATCACCTTTATTGATAGCATTTATAACATTGCTTTTATCGATATTATTGATAGTGCTATTCATTTCCAACCTCCCTTTTCTTTATTATTCCCTGGGTCAGCCTGTCAATTATTATGGCCATGATAACAATTGAAATACCGGCAGAGAACCCCCGACCTGTTTCAAGACGGTTAATACTTATCAGTACTTCTTGCCCAAGACCGGTGGTTCCTATCATTGAACAGGTAACAACCATTGAAATCGCCATCATTATGGTTTGGTTTAATCCAGTCATAATGGTTGGGAGTGCCTGTGGAATCTGCACTTTATAAAGTGCCTGCCATTTGGTGGAGCCGAAAGCTGTTGCAGCCTCGGTAACTTCAACATCAACCTGCCGTATACCATGGCTTGTAAGCCTTATCAAGGGAGGCAGTGCATATGTTGTTGTGGCAATAACCGCAGGCACATTGCCTAGACCCAGTAGCATAGCCGCAGGTATTAAGTAAACAAAGGCCGGCATTGTCTGCATGAAATCAAGAACCGGACGCATAATTGCGTTAAGGCTGTTGCTTGAGGCCACCAATACACCTATAGGGAAGCCAATAATGACGGATATTATAACTGACGCTACAATAACTGTCAGTGTAGTGTTCATTAATGGCCATAAACCCATAGCCCCTATGGAAAACAGCAAAGCAGAATACAGCAATGCTCTTCCAACTTTCCCGCTCATTTTCCATGTGAGAAAGAACACAAGGAGGATAAGCAGCCACCACGGGATTCTATCAATAAAATAGCCAATCCCGTTTAAGAAACCCTTTAGAAAACTTTTTATACCATCAAAAAAAGCATCCCAATTAACAACCAAATAATTAATAAATTCATCAATAAAATCTTTAATATTAAAGCTTATTTCTTTTGGAAATTCAATAAACCATTTTGGCATAAACTCACCTCTGCCTAATTATTAAGCTTGCTGCGTACAAGCTCAGCCTTGTCTTCAGGCAACCAATTTGTAATCAGTTCATCATGCTCCTTTAAAAACCATTCAGCGGCTTCTGTCATAGAGGCGTCGGTGTCCTGGATATATGACAGAGCATCTGCGGTGAGCGCACTGGATGTGCGGTATTTACTTAAAAACTCGCAATACTCAGGAGCTTTTTCGTAAAAATCGTTGCTTACGCAAATTGTAATATTCATAGATGGACATTCTGTCTGCCCCAAAGGATATAGCTGTTCGTCATAAGGTGCATCTTCAAGAATAACCAAGTCCAGTTTTCCTGTAAGCCAGGTTGGATCCCAATGGTAGCTGACAATGGGTTCGCCTTTATCGTAGGAAGATGCAATCACAGCAACGGACGCGGCTTCAGAGCCCGGATCAAAATAATCATAGCTTTCATCCAAACCATAGAACTTGTATTTGTTCCGCATAACAGTATCAACTTCCCATCCTGAAATAGCACCATAAATTCTGCCTTTTGTTTTATCATCAGGATCTACAAAAACGTCACTGTATTTCTTTAAATCCTCAACAGTTTTTAAGTCCGGAGCCATTGGCTTTATACCGCGCTCAGCATCACCTTCGATTACATAACGCGGAACATAAAAGCCCTGTTTATTATCGTCAAAATTAATTCCAAGCTCTTTGAATTTACCGGCGTCAAGATCCTGATAGTATGTTGGCAGGTTATCAACCCACACTTCCATATAAACATCAACATCACCGGAGATCATACCGTTATATGTTATAGGTGTAGTTCCGGGAATATCATCCCCGTTAATATTATAGGCTGAATTTCCAATATAGCTTGCGACTGCATTATGAAAACGGATGCTATCCCAACCGGCATCAGCGAACACGGCTTTTATTGGTTCACTATCGCCAGAAACATTTGTTGAGCAAGCACTCAACAGTGTTACGATTATTACACATAACAAATTTAATATAATTTTTTTCTTCAAAAAAATCCCTCCAATAGTTTTGTTATTGACTTAACAATCCAGTTTGAATCAAGAAATTTAGAAAAGCAAAGCCAAATAAATATAAAAGCAACTCCAATAAAATATGAAGTTGCATAACCGACATACCCATTTTAAAACACAAGTTGTCGGTTGTCAAGAAAAAACCAGTGAAATGATATGGCAAAAAGCCCAGAAACCCAAGTATCAGCGCTCTCTCCAAAGTGATAAAAATTTTAAGAAAATTTAGATTTTCCCGCAATATGGTTTAAGAAATGGGAAATTATTTTTTTGCTGATATAAATAAAGCTACAGCATTTACCGCAGATTGATCCCCTATAAATATTATGGTGTCATTTGCAGTAATAACTGCATAAGGTCCGGGTGATAAAATCAATTTTTCATCCCTGCGCAAGGCAACAATAGTGGCACCTGTCGCATGCCAAAAGTTAAGCTCCTTAATGCTTTTTCCAATAACGGGAGAAGCCCTATCAACCTCAATTTCAAAGTTCTCCAAAGGATTTGAAATTGACCATTTCGCGCTATTTTTTGTAATCATGGTTGTTAAATTGGTGATTTCCTTGTTAATTTTATTTTGCTCATTTACAAGGTTTTTAAGCTTTAAATTCAAAGAATGGGTGCTTGCTTTTCCATTGAAATGCTGTATATATTCCTTGGCTTTTTTCTTGGAAAGCACAACAGCACCACTACTTTGCTTAATATTAACCACATTCATGTCAGATAGCAATTTCAGCGCCCTTCTTATAGTTTCAGGAGAAACACCATATTCTGAAGACATGACAGACCTGCCATATATTTTACTACCCTCATTAAATTCACCATTTACTATGCGTGTGGCAATATCAATTGCAATTTGCAAATATTTCGGTGTGGCGACATATTCTTTCATCAAAATCACATCCATTTATGATTATTTTACACGTTTTAACCTTCTACAAAAGGCTGGATAACCATATTTTGATTGCACCAGGTTATAGCAAACGATAATTTCAGCAGACAAATCTGCAAAAAAGGTCGTCTCACGACTTTCTTGGGAGCAATCATAATATAATTATACCTTGAAAAACCACGAAGAGATTTCTCACAACAAGCGAAACCTGAAACTTGTAAAACCATTCTTAAGCGATATCTCTATCAGCAGTATCTTTATTCTGCTTGGTGTAGCTAACACTATCCCTTAGTGTTATGGTTAGTTGACGTAATGAGGCTGATTTAGCAAGTGCCTTTGCTGACTCCTTCGGTAATCCTGATGCTACTGAATTGCGAATCAATACATTTTTAAAAATAAGGTACTTGCCTATAACCCATATTAGAAAAAATGGAAGGAAAATGATAAGCAGAAGTAGCTTTATTATTAATTTTATTATGTGTATTGCAGTTACCATCTTCCATAACTCCTTGTCATCATTTTTTTCCATCATTCTTTGCTAAATTTCCTGTAACACTCTGAAGAGAAGTCAGGTAATCTCTTGCCATGTTTAATGCATCTTCCTTGGGAATTCCTGAATCGATTAGTTCTTTGTAAAGGTTTCCAACTGCTTGCCCCATTTTTTTGCCGGATTCTGCAGAATAGAATGCATCTATAACGCTGGTAAGAAGCTTTGGCATCTTTCCAGAAACTTCATCCAACAATTCGCTAATTTCCTTTACGGGTATATCCATTGACATAAAAATCTCCTCCTTAGATTGCTTGCCTAACAAGCGTTATTGTTTGTTTTAAAATCAGCATTGAATATTTCACGGTTTCATAAGCTAATTTACAAGAGTTAAGAGCACCTTCCTGTGAATGAATTTTGTTGAAAGCAGAATCCATTATGTCTTTTGGGATAGGGGTCGTGCTTTCCAAAGCATGGTTTTTTAATGAAATATAAGCTGCTGCATCACTTCTACAACATTTGCATTGAGCAAGATGATTTATAACCTGAATGTTTTCGACTTTTTGCAGCCTTCGGTTAACATAATCCACAAGCATCTCTGATATTTCATTGCATTCAGTCATAAGCCACCTCCGTTCGCTAGTTGTTTTTTCAATTTCTCTTTGATACTTGACATTTTACTTTTGATTGTTCCGACCGGTATACTAATTATTTCCGAGATTTCCGAATAGCTTAGCTGTGCATTAAAAGCAAAAAAAACTATATCTTTTTCTGTTTGATTAAGTGAGGCGATTGCTTTTTCTATGATTAGCTTAGTATCAATGCTATCCTTTTCATCTTCCACAGCCAAAACATCCTCAACCTCTTTTATTGGGATTGTAGCATTTTTATATGCTTCTCTGTAATAATCGGCTATTTTACGCTTCGTAATACCAAAACACCATGTCTTGAATGAGGAATTGTTATCAAAGCCTTTAATGCCTTTCCATACTGACAGCATGGTTTCCTGTAGAATATCCTTTACATCCTCTTTTTCTGCTATGCGTGAATTAATATAGTTGTAAATGACTTTAAGGTGAATACTCATGAGTTCTTCAAATGCGGATGTATTCCCCTTTTTAGCCCTATCAATTAGTGTGTTCTCTGCACAGCTATCATAGTAAAACCCATTTGCATCACCTCACTTTTCTGCTTTCACTTATATAGTCGTTAAAAAAGAGCTTTCGGTTCAAAAAAATTGTTTATTTTAAATTATAATATTATCAAATCTGTGTGTCAGCTTCATCATTGGCTTTCTCAAAATAAATATCCGGTAGAATAATTCTGATCTCTTGATTTGTGTCTTCATTTTTCCAGAAAACAATGAACCGTATTTTCGCTTTTTTCGGTATATAATTTTTTTGTTTCATTTCGTCAAGATTTGATATAAATTGTTTCGAAAATTTAAGTACGGGCTTACCGTTAATGTCATGGCAAAAGTAACCGTCAATAGTGAGCTCATCACCGCTGTAAAGCTTAGATATAAAATACTGGAATCTTTGAAAGTAGCCGAGAAAAATATCTCTAAAACCCAACTGAAGGGCAATCTGATCAGGCTCTTGATAAATTTCGGGATTTGTGACTTTTTCTATGTTTTCAATATTTACAAAATCAAAATAATTACCATTGTAGTGAATAAAGAGATTATTTTTAGCTCTTGTAAGCGCAACATAAATTGTGCGAAAATCCTCATTAGACCGAGGTTGGAAACGGCTAAGCATGAGGAAGACATTATCAAATTCTCGCCCTTTCGCTTTGTGGATCGTTGAGACAAAAACTGCCTCATTATTTTCACTGTAGAAATCATCATAGCCGGATTCACGAATGAATACTTCAAGATCCGATTTGTATTTGGTTCTTGGGTTCATATTCTCAAAATCCTTTAAAATATTAACACAGACCTCTAAGTTTGAACTGCTGCTGAAATCCTGTATAAGCCTTCGTTTTGCTTCGTTCCAGGCTTCTTTGCTTATTGTATATGTGTCTTCGGACAAATTAAGCTGGCTTAAAAAATATCTGATTTCGTCCAGATTATATAAATTAAACCCCTCATTTGATTGAATGAGCTTTGCTTGATAACCACGTTTAATGATTAATCCTGTAATTTGCAATGCATCATCATTAGTGTCTGTTAAAACACATGTTGAACCGCTTTGCATTTCCGATAAAACGCTGTTAACAAGAGGTTCAATTAGATTCGTATTATCATACCGAACAATTTTTATTATTCCGTTTTCATTCTTAACAGGCTGAATAGGTGTCTTTTTGATTCTATGGGATATTCTTGACGCAAACAAATTGGCAAAATCAACAATATTCTGTTTGCTACGGTAGTTTGCAACAAGCTCATAAACCATGGCACCCCTCTCTCTAATCAAGCTCTCAAGATACTTTGAGCTGGAACCCCTGAATTCATAAATATTCTGGTCGTCATCGCCGACAGCGATAACACGCATGTCCTCGTTTTGCTCCATCAATGCGTTAATCAGCTCAAATTCATCGGCATCCATATCCTGAGCCTCGTCTATCACAAGAACAGTTTTTGTGATTCTGCCCTGCTCAACCTCACCGCTTCGTATTTTGGTTACAGCATCTCTTACGATTTTGCCGGATTTCTCAATTGTCCCGACTCTCCCAAGTATGTCAAAACAATAGGAATGGAATGTTTTGATTTCAATAAAATTTGCTGCATTGCCAATGAGATCAAACAATCTGGTTTTAAACTCAGTGGCAGCAGCCCTGGAAAATGTCACCATAAGCATCTGCTCATGCTTAACATCCTCCATAATAGACAATGAAGCAAGCTTGTGGGCTAAAACTCTTGTTTTTCCGCTGCCGGGGCCGGCAGCTACGACAATATATTGAGATTTATTATCTTTAATAATATTTAGCTGAGCGGGAGAAAGCTCACCAAAAAGCTTTTTAAATTTTGCGGGAGTAATATTTTTAGAAATTTCATTTTGCCTGCTGCCTTTAAAATATTTACTTAAAAAATGTGAATAATTCATTTGAAAGTAATCATCAACAAACTGTAGAGCGTCCTTATAATCACTGATCATTTTCTGTGCGTATTCTCCGACGATATGTATTTGCTGGATTTTATTTTTATAAAATTCTTCAAGCTGCTTATAATCATCAGCTTTATACCGTTTTTTACTGTCCGGTTCAAGTCTCTCAATCTCCATCGCATTATAAGTCACAAGAAATCCACCCTCAATTTTTAAAGCGTCGATTTTTGACATGTAAAAAAGAGCGTCTTCTATTTCATCAGTATTGGTCTTATTGTCAAACATGGTAACAACATTCTCAAAGGCTTCTTTCAATTCAAGAACAGAGAACTCAACCAATATTTCTTCGGCTTTGGCGTTATTTTCATTAGTATTTTCATAGCTTTTATCAAAGAGGTATTCAATTATAAACTTGGAAAGCTCCTGCCGTTTTGTAAGCTTTTTTTCTAAATCCTCAGGATTAAAAACAGGAGATACCGTAATATGATTTTTAGTTCTGCTATAAGGTCTCCTTACCCAATTTTTAATCACCCAGTAGTTAAAAATAGTTTTTATAATGGTCGTTGTTACATCTTCACAACCACTGTCTAAAGCGCCTTCATTAAGCTCTTTAATATTAAAAGTCTGCTCCTTGTCTTTTAAAATTGACAATAAGTATCTCTCAATCCTGCAGTAGGATTCCATAATACTCAAAGAGCGATTTTTGTGCTCTTTTCTTCTGATATAAGCACTAAGATCCTTATAATCAGCTAATATCCTCTCTTCACGGAGCAGAGTAACTGCCTGGATTACATCATTTTTCACTATACCAAGCTGATCTGAAATATAGTCAACCCTTGACTCCGCTTCGAAGTCTTTTGATTTGGCTCTGCTTTTACTTGCGATAAGCTTTTTAATTATTCTTGTTGCATTAATTCTTTGGGGTTCGCTAAATTTTTGAGACGCATTGATTTTGTCCACTGCCTCCTGAACATTTTTTGCTAAGATGCTGTTTGCATATATTTTCGGCATATTTTGACCACGCTTAAGGTAGCCGGAGTTCTCCAAAGCTGCGATAGCGATTGTAACCCTTGTTTCAATGTCTTTGACATTTTCATCCCATCCTGCTGTTCTTGCAATTTCAAGCGCGGATTTAGAAACTCTTGAACGTATTTTCGTAAGATTTTTTATGGCTTTCCAAACCTGCTGTATTTCCTTAATACTTAGCTTTGTTTGGTTTAAAAGAATAAAATGCTTATTAAGATCCTCATCATTGTAAAGAATATAGCATTCAGCGGTGATTGATTCATCCCGTCCGGCTCTACCGGCTTCCTGAACATAGTTTTCAAGAGAATCGGATATATCAAAGTGGATAACAAGGCCTACATCCTTTTTATCTACACCCATACCAAAGGCTGATGTTGCAACAATAATCTGCACATCACCTTTAATGAAAGCGTCCTGGTTTTTAACCTTTTCTTGCTTATCCATTTGGCCATGAAATGCTCTAGCCTCAAAACCATCCTCCGTAAGCCTTGTCGCAAGCGATTGAGCTTTTCCGGTCCTTGAAACGTAAACTATGGTGGGACAGTTTTTTTCTTCAATGAGGTTTCGCAATGTGTTGTATTTGTCTTCCTCATTTTCTTTGTTGAAGACACAATATTTAAGGTTTTTCCTTGTAGCTGCGGAGGTATAGGCATCAAGATTAAGGGACAGTTTTTCTTTAAAATAATCTTTAATGTCATTGATGACCTTTTGCTTTGCGGTTGCAGTAAAGCAGGACACAGGAATACTTTCCTCAAGGTTTTTCTTTTCTTGAAGCTTCTTGATAAAATCACCGATGTATAGGTAATCAACCCTGAAATCGTGCCCCCAGGAAGAAAAACAGTGAGCCTCATCAATAACAAAACGGACAATGTTTCTGCTGAGGAGGATACGTTCAATTGTTTTAGAGCGCAAAGACTCAGGGGATATATAAAGAATAAACGCAGAGCCATCTTCAACCCTCTCTATAGATTTTGCTCTTTCAATAGGATCGAGTAGGCCATTAATAGTAACGGCATCGGTTATGCCGTTTTTTTCAAGGTTATCAACCTGATCTTTCATGAGAGATTGAAGCGGTGATATTACGACTGTTAAACCACGGGAGTTTACTCCGCTCATTAAAGCGGGAAGCTGGAAGGTAATTGATTTTCCGCCTCCGGTGGGGAAGACCGCAAGAATAGACTTGTTGTGTACAGCTGCATTTACTGCCATTTCTTGCAACGGTTCACCGGCAAATGTTCTGAAATTCTCATATCCAAAAAACTGTTTTAAGCCTTTATTGATGTTGAGTGATTCATCGCAATAATGACAACCTGTTAGGCAGGGCTTGTTTCTGAGTAAATGCATTATGTTTTCAACAATCGGGTACGACTTCAATACCCAGGGCGGAGTAATTGAATACCTGCTTTTAGTGTTAATTAAAGATAGGCAATAAGCCAATTCAATAGGGTGGTTCGATATAAACGCGGTTAAATTTGCGTTTCCGCAGACATCATCATTAAAGTGCTTTTGTATTAGATCTTCGATATTTTCGGTGCTTTGTAAAGCATCCTCAAAACCAATAAACTTAAAAAATGAACAAAACTCGTCAGTGTTTTTTAGAAGAGCGAAAAAAATTTGCTTCAAGTTTTCTTCCAGATTGCTAAAGGCAGTAATTTCATCATAGAATAAATCTCGGGCTTTTTTTGAATCATTTAACGGGTTATTAATATCATCCGTTTGCAGTTTATCATCCTTCAGGAGAGCATGATAAGGCTTTTCGGGAAAAAGGAGCGGAGAAAGATAAAGTGTATCAATGAAATAAGGAACACCTGCTTTGTTTATGGCATTCTTGATATATTTAAGGTCATGTGTCAATATATTATGACCGCATACATACTGGCTTCCCTGCAAAAAGTTAATGAACCCGTCTGTTAAAACCGAATGAAATTCATCTCCATTTTCTTTCACGGCACCAATATCCAAAATCTTTCCGCTATTAATATCAACTTCGGTATCAAAAAAAGCTATATCCATTTGCCCACCTTTAACACAATTTATCAAATTTCAAGTAAAAAGGCAATATATATTAATATCGGTCAAATTCGTTTAAAAATAAAATAACACCT
>ENA-UOOR01000490-UOOR01000490.1-fermentation-metagenome-genome-assembly--contig:-NODE-490-length-55999-cov-87.594845_pt1 | contig 55999 bp, 43 predicted proteins | sample MGYA00245780_ERZ724029 | MGnify/ENA primary metagenome ERZ724029 (study PRJEB28704, sample SAMN03018315) | fermentation metagenome | biome: anthropogenic terrestrial biome; feature: soil; material...
TCTTGATGAGCGGGGTCGTCAGCCGGTCAGGACTGTTGATGAATTCATGGGCGTAGGTGCCCTTGGGGCATACCCTTCCCTCGTTGACCGGGGAGCGGGTGTAAGGTTGTGTGCCGACAACCTTCCCGTCCCGGACGACGAGGTTGAAACTGCAGCCGGTACCGCAGTAGGGACATGTTGTCTGTACGTACTTGAGATCCATGGTAAAAACCTCGGATACACTAATATAGACAATTGAAATATTTAACACTAGTGCTTAACAAGCGATTTTTTGATGAATAAGTGTGGGTTGTGTGCCCCCTTCACTCCGGGGGGTGGGTGCACTTCCCGGGATTACCGACCGGATCAATATTCGGGCCTGCCATCCGGGCCCATAGACCCGGACGCTCACAGGGCGCCGCCGTCGAGCGGTTCTCCTGCCCCGGTCCGGAGCAGACTTCGATGAAGGCAGTTTCGGGAGGCACGCCCCCGGAGCACCGGACATGAGGGCCCGGGTCCTCGCTATGCCGGCCGTTCTCTTCGAGGAATGGGGTTATTATTGGTGGCATACCATACTTTTCACACAGTTCCACAGGGGAGCAACCACCGTGATGAAAAAACTGCCTGTCCCGCCCATGCTCGTCGACCTGGTGGGAAACGCCCTGACGTCAATGGACGGTGTCGAGTTCACCGACCTCGCGGCCTGCCCGTCGTGCGGCGGTCCGGTGACGGGACATGACCTGCGGGAAAAACGGTTTGCCGTCCTGCTCGATGACGGAAAAGAGCGCACCATTCGGGTCAACGTGAAGCGGTTCTACTGCCGGCAATGCAACGCTCTCTGCTATGCAGACGCGCCGTTCTACCCCGACACCCGCCTCGCATCGCCCATCGTCGACCTCTGCGTCGTTCTTGCGCAGCAGATGCCCTTCAACCGGGCGGCACACTACCTCCGGGCGATGGGGATCGTCGTCGACCGGGGGACAATCCGGAATTACGCCTCCCGCGACTTCGGCGCGATCCCGGCAACAGAACTCTTCGGTCTTCCCCTACCGCTCTCCCTGCTGAACCTCGCCACCTTCGCCCTCGACCGTGAGCGGCGTCCCATCGTAGGGGCAGAAGCGCTCGCTGCCTGTGGTTTCCCACCCGCAGACCGGACAGCGCTTCACAACAGGAGTGCGCCCGAACAGCGGGATCAGTGGTATAACTAGGAAGAGGAAGAAGAACGGAAACCCGAGAACAAACGACGCCGCCGTGATGACGACCGATGCCGCGAGCAGAACGAGGGTCAGTCGGAAGCGGTTTGCCGTAGCGCCACCTCCCTCACCGCATACGCGGGCAGTGCATCCGAGAACTCTCCGAGTTCCTGTTCCAGCATGATGCCGTCCAGTTCACGGGCGAAAAGGTCCGCTCCTATCCCAGCCGTGATCACCTGCTCGGCGCCGCTCCGGAAGAGCGCACGCCCCACTGCACGGACGATCAGCGTTCTCTGGGCCTCCCAGAACTGCCTGGCCACCTGGAGGGCCCCGGACTCCCCGATCTCGTCGAGATCGGCGCAGACGACCCTGGCAAGCCTCCGGAGCGCTGCATCGGCGGTCTTTGCACCGTTATCCGGAGCCGGACAGGTATAGTCTTCCGGAGCGATATGGCCGAGCACGAGATGCACATCGGCGCTTGCGGCGAAGTACTCGGTGCTCACCGGGGTTACCGTTCCGTCCAGCATCACCGACGACAGGATTGCGGCGACGTTCGTCCTGAGCATGCCGGTATAGACGAGATACTGTTTTTGCAGCCGCCGGGTGTCGGTCAGCCCTTTGAGACTCTCGAAGGAGTTGAGGGGAATGACGTCGGCAGTGGTGCTCCCCACGTCGAGGAGCACCGCATCGGCGTACTCTTCGCGCAGGTAATCCGCCGACGCCAGCCAGTTCGCAGCGGCAAGGTCCGGGACCGGCCGGGTATGAAACGCCGCGTCGGTGCCGTAGAAGGCGGCATCGGGGATGACCGCATGAACGGTCCCGACGATCCATTTGATGCCCTCAATCTTGCTTGCAAAACAGTCCGCCAGTTCTCCGCTCATCACCACGGCGGCGGGTTCCGCGTAGGGTTCGAGGAGTGCGGCAAGCGGGGCGCCCTGCCAGAGCGGGCAGTAGTGGATGTGCACACCGGCGTCGTCGACGACCTTGAGGTTCGCACCGCCGATATCGATGCCGATCATGGCCGGCTGATCCTCCCGTCCGTGTCGAACCGCACCCTCCCGGAGAGATGGACCTCCGTCGGTCTTTTGCCGTGGGACGCAGCAACAAGGATATCGGCGATCTCCTCCTCCATGACGGCTGCGATGCCGACCAGGCTGGTCGTAGGTCTCGGGTTGACGTCCACTACGTAGATGCGGTCTTTGACGATGACATCGATCCCGGCATATCCCTGGCACCCGAGGATGTTCAGCGCCCGGACGGCCGTGGCGACGATCTCTTCCTCGCGCTCCGGGTGGACGGGCGTCTCGCCCCCGAGATACTGGAAACTCCCGTCTTCTGCGACGGCGATCTCCTGCCGGTTGACGGCGAGCAGGAGCGGGGGGTTGCCAGAGTAGAACTCACAGACGTCGCCGGTCACCCGGCTTCCCACAAGACTCACGCTCAGCGTCTCCCCCTCGATATATGCCTGGGCGAACTCGCCGGCACCCGGCTCCCCGTCCGTCAGCCGGACCCCGCGGGCGCCGCAGCCCATGATCGGTTTGACCACCTGTCTCCCTTCACCGGCATCGGGGGGGACCGCAACCCCGTTCCGGGAGAGGATTGCCGCTGTCCGTTGTTTGTTTGCGCAGACAGCCACATTCATACTGCCGCATCCGACGTTGTGAGTGAACTGTTCGAGGAGGTGCGTGTACCGGAAAAGGAGGTGGTCCGGTGCAATGACCAGCCCTACGTCGCACCCGGGCGCGAGCCTCCGGATCTCCCCCTCGAAATCGGGTCCCTCCGGGACCACCACGTCGTAGCCGCACCGGGCAAAACTCTCGCTCAGCGTGGCGAGCATGGCAGCACCCTCAGGCGCAAGGTCGGGGTCGTTGCATACGGAGTATTCGGCGAGAAGTGCCTTCATCGTAGTACAAGGTTGACCGCCGGAGACTTGACCCTGACGATCGGGCAGGTTTTTGTGACTCAGGGACCATCCTATAAACAAGGATGAAACAAAAGATTTTGCTTACCAATGACGATGGAATCACGTCTGCGGGGCTCTGGGCGGCGTATGATGCGCTTGCGCCGATCGCCGACGTCACCGTGGTCGCGCCCGCCACCCAGCAGAGCGCCGTGGGGCGATCGATCTCCATCTTTGAGCCTATCCGTGCAACCCGGGTGGCGATGAACGGGGTGCCGGCATACTCGGTCGGCGGGAAACCAACCGATTCCGTGATCATCGGGCTGTTTGCCCTGAACCTGAACCCGGACCTCGTCGTCAGCGGCATCAATATCGGTGAAAACCTCTCATACGAGTCCATCATGACTTCGGGGACCGTCGGGGCCGCGCTCGAAGCGGCCAACCAGGGAGTGCCGTCCCTTGCCTTCTCGTTGCAGGTGGAGGACCAGGGCGATAAGTTCGACGATCCATCGAAGATCACGGATAGGTTCTCCGATGCAAAATTGGTGGTCCGCGAGATCTGCGGTAAGATTCTCGCAAACGGGTTCCCGGAGAATGCCGACGTCATCAACGTGAATATCCCGGCATCGGTGCGCGGCGGTTACGAGATCACCCGCCTTGCCGAGAAGCTCTTCTACACCGGCGTGGAGAGGCGCCTCGACCCTCGCGGGCGCCCCTACTACTGGATCGACGGGCCCCTGCACGAAGATGCGGAGGAAGGGACCGACGCGCACGCGGTGCAGAAAGGCAACGTCTCCATTACGCCCATCACGCTCGATTGTACGGCATATCGGGCCGCAGATCGCCTCAGGAGGATCTTCGGTGGAACGGATATCTGAAGAGAGGACGATGAGTACGGCGATGATTGCAGCAGAGGCGAAGCGGAATGCGGGGTATCGGGCAGCCGGGGCGGTCGAAGACGGGATGGTCGTCGGTCTCGGCACCGGGTCGACCGTCTTTTTTGCGATGGAGCGGCTGGGGATGCGGATCGCCGGAGAGGGTCTGTCCATCGCCGGCGTTCCGACATCCTACCAGGCGGCCGTCCGTGCACACCGGTACGGCATCCCGCTCACGAGCCTCGACGAACACCCCGAGATCGATATCGCCATCGACGGGGCCGATCAGGTCGATCCGGATCTTTGCCTGATCAAGGGACGCGGCGCGGCGCTCCTCCGGGAGAAATGCGTGGCGGACGCATCCCGAAAGGTGCTCATCGTCGTCGATCCGACGAAGATGGTCGATACCCTGAGTGCACCCGTCCCGGTCGAGGTGCTCCCGTTCGCCTCCGCAGGCGTCATCCGGCGCCTCGCTCTCCTCGGCGCCGAGCCGGTTCTCCGGGACGGCGTGAAGAAAGACGGCCCGGTTGTTACCGACAACGGGAACTTCATCGTTGATTGCGACTTCGGAGCGATCAAAAGTCCCCGGGTCCTGGAAAGAGAGATAGCCGCCATTCCCGGCGCGCTCGAGTGCGGCCTTTTCACGGCATACGGAGAAAAAATAACGGTTATTGTCGGTGAGGAGAAGGGTTGCCGCGTTGTGTCATTGCAATGAGATGCATTCCCGCATCTTCTGAATGAGGTCCAGCTGGTGCCGGGCTTCTTTTTTCTTTTCCTTCTCGATTGTATCCATGATCTCCGTTATCGGACGGGAGAGCGTGTAGATCTTCACCGGCCGCCCTTTGCTCTCCGACTTGCTCTCGCGGGTGTCGATCCAGTTGCACTCCTTGAGGTAGCGCATGGCGATGCTGACTTCAGGCTGGCGGAGATCGGTGCCCCGCTCGATATCGCGAGAGGTTGCTTCATCGGTGTTCGCAAGGTATACGAGCACTTTGGAGACATTCCTCTTGATACCGATACCCATGAGAAGTTCAGCGAGTTCTTCATCGCGTGGCGTAAAATACTGTATCTTGTCGGACCTCATCCGTTCACCATCAGATGATATCTATTGTTTTAAATCTGACTATAAAAATATTATTATTTCAATAGGAGATTTTGCGATTGTGGTTGTTTTAAGAGAATCGATGGAGCAATGGGTTGACGATAATTATCCGTTTCCTTACCGGATCATGCCCCCTTCGGCGATGAGGAGGTGATCTCCGGGAGAGAGAAGGAGTCCGGCTGGTTTACGAACCGGGGCCCAGCCGCCCGAGTCCCGGCCTCCTCTCACTTTCATACCGGAGAAGAGGGAATAACCGGGGGTCCGTACGACCAAAAAAAAGAGAAGGATATTTTATAGGATTAGATGAGCCCGAGACTGGAGAGTTCGGAGAGGATCCGCTGCACCGCACGCCTGGCGTCTTCGGGCACCTTGCCGCCGGTGATGATCAGTTTGCCGGACCCGAAGAGGAGAACGACCACCTTCGGGTCGTCGAGCCGGTAAACGAGCCCGGGGAACTGTTCGGGTTCGTATTCGATTTTGTCCAGGTTGAACCCTACGGCAATCTTATTCAGGTTGATCGGTGTCCCGAGGTCTGCCGATGTGACGATGTTCTGGACCTTGTAGGTCAGTTTTTCAGGTTCGGGGATATCGATACCGAGTGCCCGCAGGTGCTCGCCGAGGATCTGCAGGCCCCGCGAGAGGCTGTCGATGCTCTTCGCACCGGTCAGGACGACCTTGCCGGAGCCGAAGACGAGTGCGGCGATCTTCGGGTCCTGCATCCGGAGAACGACGCCGGGGAACCGTTTTTTATTATATTCCGCGTCCTTCAACTGGGAGGCAAGAGAGGGGAGATCAAGCGAATCCGTCACTTTCGCGGAAGCGACGATATTTTCTATCTTGAGGGACTCCTCTGGTTTACGCTCATTCATATATATATCATGCTTAAAACAGTATATAAAGGGGATGGTTATTTATTCCTCCAGGGTCGATGTATCGCCGGGGTCCATACCCAGTTCCTGCGCTTTTAAGAGCCGCCTCATGATCTTGCCGCTCCGGGTCTTTGGGAGCGACCGGACGAAGTCGAACTCGGACGGGATGGCGATGGGCCCAAGTGTCATCCGAACGTGGTAGACGAGGTCGTTCTTCAGTTTCTCACCGGGTTCGCAGCCGTCTCTGAGGATGACGAAGGCCTTGATGGTGTTCCCCCGCAGGGGGTCGGGTTTCCCGATCACGGCCGCTTCCGCCACGGCTGCGTGGGAGACGAGCGCGCTCTCGACCTCTGCGGTGCCGATGTTGTGCCCGGCGACGACGATCAGGTCGTCGGACCGGCCGAGGACCATGATGTAGCCGTCTTCATCCTTCACCGCAAGATCGGCCGCCGTGTAGCATCCGGGGATGGTGTTCCAGTACTTGCGGTAGCGTTCGTCGTCGTTCCAGATCGTCCGCATCATCGACGGCCAGGGCTCCCTGACGACCAGGAGGCCGCCGGTGCCCGGCGGGACCGGGTTTCCGGCCGCATCGACGACGTCTGCGACGACGCCCGGGATCGGCCTGCCCACGAATCCCGGGCGCATGGGTTCGCCGATCGTCGTGGTCAGCATATGCATCCCGGTCTCGGTCTGCCACCAGGTATCCATGATCGGGCACCGCTCTTTTCCGATGGTGCGGTAGAACCACTCGAAAGCCTCGGGGTTGAGCGGTTCGCCGACCGATCCGAGGATGCGAAGCGACGAGAGGTTGTAGCGGTTCGGCCACTCCTCGCCCACCCGCATGAACATCCGGATGGCGGTCGGGGCGGTGTAGAAGATGGTGACGCCGTACTCTTCGATGAGGTCCCAGTAGTTGCCCGGGGTCGGGTAATCGGGGGTTGCCTCCGCAAGGAGGCAGGTGGCGCCGTTCAGGAGCGGGCCGTAGACGGCGTAGCTGTGACCGGTGATCCAGCCGGGGTCGGCGGTGCACCAGTAGACATCGCTGTCCTTGACGTCGAAGACGTACTTCGTCGTGTAGTAGGTCCCGACCATGTAGCCGCCGCAGGCGTGGACGATGCCTTTCGGGGTCCCCGTCGTGCCGCTCGTGTAGAGGATGAAGAGCGGGTCTTCGGCGTCCATCGGTTCAGCCGGACATTCCCGCTCCGCGCCGTCCATCAGGTCGTAATAGTCCACCTCCATCTCGGGGTGGAGTTCCACGGGCTTATCGGCATCGCGCCGGAGAATGACGATCCGCTCAACGCTCGGGGCGTTGACGACCGCCTCTTCTACGATGGTCTTGAGCGGGATTGCCTTGCCGCGCCGGTAGGTGAAGTCGGCGGTGACGACCACCTTCGCGTCGATGCCCCGGATCCGCTGGTTGAGGGCGCTGACGCCGAACCCGCCGAAGACGACCGAGTGGACGGCGCCGATGCGGGCGCAGGCGAGCATCGCGATGACCTGTTCGGGCACCACCGGCATGTAGATGCAGACCCGGTCGCCCTTCCCGACGCCGAGGCGCTTAAGACCGTTCGCGAACCGGGAGACAGCCTGCAGGAGCTGGCGATAGGTGTAGGTCCGCTCTTCGTCCGCAGTCTCCCCCCGCCACAGGATCGCAACCTTGTTCCGCCGCTCGCGGTGGGCGTGGCGGTCCAGGCAGTTGTGTGTGATGTTGAGTTTCCCGTTGACGAACCACTTTGCGTACGGGTATTCCCATTCCTTCACCCGGTCCCAGGGCTGGAACCATTCAAGTTCCCTCGCGATACAGTCCCAGAACCCATCGGGGTCTGCCAGGAACTTCTGGTAGGTCCGGTTGTAGTCACCGATCCAGGAGCGCTCCTTGCAGCTGGCCTCGGGAGAGTAGTACTTCGCCTCCTCAAGTTTGACGTTGAAACTTTCAGCCATTCAGGCACCCCAATTATACATTATTAATAATGTATAATATATCAACATTCTGGTCGGTGGGGGTGGGGCAACCACCACGGCGCCGGGAGAGGCGGTGGATACGCCGGAACGTGAATTTCCCGGGGGACAGGGGGGGCCGGGTGCGGTACCTCTCTTCACTCAATAGATTGGCTTGCAGAAGGAACCATCTCCGGCCCCTTTGCCGGTCTCCGGGTCTTATGCGTGCTGGAACCGCAATAGCAGACGCCGGAGCCGGGGGACATGAGGTGAAGACGATAACCGCCGGATGAGAGCAGGGTTCCGGCGGTGATTATTTATTACCCTTCGCAGAATGTAACAATGGTGATGGATGAATGAACTTTGAAGAATGCATCCGTTTTGCAAACAAAAATCCGGTCGCCTGGGTGGCGACGACCGACGGAGACCAGCCCCGTGTGCGGCCTCTGCAGATGTGGTTTGCCGATGCGACCGGGTTTTACTTCCAGGTCTGGACGATCAAGGACATCTACCGGGAACTCACGAAGAACCCCCGCGTCGAGATCGGGTTCTTTGACCCTGAAAAAGAAGGGGGAACCGTGCTCCGTGCGGCCGGCCCGGTCGAGTGGGTGGACGACCCCGCCCTGAAACGCCGGTCCCTCGAAGACCGTCCCTTCCTCGTCGATCTCGGCCTGACGCCGGAGAGCCCCGAGCTGGTCCTTTTCCGCCTCGCGAAGGGGGAGGCCTACACCTGGACGCAGGCAACGAACCTGGCGCCGAAACAGAAGATCCGATTCGGAGAGTGAAGAGGGTCGGCAAGGGGGACCGTCACGACGACGGCTTTGAACTTTCTGCCTCCGGACTTTCCGGTTTTGAACTTTCCGTCTCCGGATCTCCCGGTTTTGATCCTTCAGTCTCCGGATCTCCCGGTTTTGATCCTTCAGTCTCCGGATCTCCCGGTTTTGATCCTTCAGTCTCCGGAACTTCCGGGTCTTTCGGGGCCGTGGACAACCCGGCAACACCGTTCACCGGGAGAGAGAACGTGACGGCTCTGGCATCGGTGTGCGGCCCCGCTTCGTCAATAACCGCCTCCATGATGCCGCGCCCGGCTTCGCTTTGCGTGACGATCAGGACGAGGTCCTTTTCAGGCAGGATGGTCACACCGAAGAACTTCTCCATCTCTTTCGCGCCGGTCCCGCGTGCATGGACGACGGTCCCACCCGTCGCTCCTGCCCGCTTTGCCGCTTCCATTACAACGTCGGCAAAACCCCTGTTTGCAACAACCAGGATCAGATCGTACTGGACATTTTGCTCCATAACTTGCTCTCCACTCTCTGTTTCTGATACGCCCTGAGGGAATGCTCCTGCCGGGGCTCCGTAGACGCTGCCGATAGGCAGCGTAAAGACGATACCGCGGTTGTGTTTATCCGGACCCACCTCGTTACCGACCCGCTCAAGCAGGGCTTTAGACTGTTTCTGCGACATTATGCTGAAAAGAAGCGTCTTCCCGGTTTCGCCCAGACCAAGGTAACTCAAAATTTGAGAGTTGGCTGTTCCTCTTCCCAGGGCTAACAGGTTAAATGTCACACTCGCGTCTGTAAGCAGGTGTAGTATCCTTTCATCCTGCCCCCGGTCGAAGATGGTAACCATCAATACCAGCGGCGCATCTGCAGATGTATCGTGCAACATTCTCATTCCTCGTTACCACCACATGATCTCGACATTCTCCTTGTCAAAGGTTTCTATGCCCGCCCTTCTTCCTCTCCGCGGCTTTCGCCCTCCGCACCTTGATCTGGTAGGTCAATCCTATGATCTGCACGGTTATCAGCGGCATCATGGCCACCATGCCGATGATGCCGAAAGCATCCGTCAGCATGTTGCCCCCCAGGACCTCGGTGGCCCCCAGAGCAAACGGGAGCAGGAATGCCGCCGCCATAGTGCCCGCGGCCACACCCCCGGAATCGAACGCAATCGCGGTAAAGATCTGGGGCACAAAGAACGTCAGCAGGAGAGCGACAGCATAGCCCGGCAGGAGGAAGAGCCAGAGGTCGATGCCCGCAAGGATGCGGATCATGGCAAGAGCCAGGGCAAGTCCCACGCCAATGGAGAGGCTCAGCATCATGATCTTCCTTGAAATTGCGCCGCTCGTGATATCTTCAATCTGTTTGGTGAGGATGTGCACGGCAGGCTCCGCAGCAACGATGAAGATGCCGATGACCAGACCTAACGGGACCAGTATCCAGTTGTACGGCAACGACGCGATGGCATGGCCCAGATACGTTCCGGCCGGCATGAAGCCGATATACACTCCGGTCAGGAATACTGTGAGCCCCACGAGGATGTAAACCAGCCCCACGCCAATCCGGATCAGCTGGCTCCGGGGCAACTTTAAGTTCACCACCTGGTATACGCCGAAGAGCACGACGACGGGCAACAGGATGACGCAGACCTCTTCGAAGAATTCAAGCAGCCCTCCGATATACAGCGCCACGAGTTCCCCCATGCTGTTTGCCGTGGCGGGGGTCTCAAAGGCGTAGCCGGTGCCTGTGGGGTCGTAGAACATCCCCAGGATCAGGACAGCCAGGATCGGCCCTATCGAGCAGAGGGCGCACAGGCCGAAGCTGTCCTCCTCCGAGCTTCGTCCCGCGCGGACTGCCGAAACACCGGCGCCCAATGCGAGGATGAAGGGCACGGTGATGGGGCCCGTGGTGACGCCTCCCGAATCAAACCCCACGCCGATGTACTCCGGGGCGGTGAACGCGGCCACGATGAAGACCAGGGCGTACAGGAGCACAAACAGGTGCGAGAGTTTAACCTGGAAGAGTATCCGCAGCATGGCGAGCACGAGAAAGATGCCCACGCCGAAGGCGACCGTGGCTACGAGGACAAGATCGGGCACGGCGGGGACCTGCCGGGTCAACACCTGCAGGTCGGGCTCCGCCAGCGTTAACGCCACGCCCAGCAGAAAACTGACCAGGATCATCAACCACAGGTTCCGCGACTCGGTCAGTTTCGCACCTATCAACTTACCCATCGGCAGCACGGCCATATCGGCGCCGAGCGTGAAGGCGCTCATGCCCAGGATGAGCAGAACGATTCCCGGTACAAAGAGCATCAGCGTGCCGAACGGCAGGGGGGCTATGGTAAAATGAAGCAGGAGGATAATTATGCCTATCGGCAAAACCGACCGTGTCGATTCTTTAAATTTATCTACCAGCGCTCTTTGCATCCATCTTATATGTCGATTTAAATGAATATATAGAGTTCAGCCCCGGGCGATGGGGCCGATCGAAACGGCGGCAGACCCAACGTATATATACCATCCCCGCGCACGCCTCAAAAAGAGGCCGGCAGTTTCCCGGCCTTCATACCGTTTGCAGGGAGGTTATGAAGAATGCCCGATTTCGCCGATCCCTTTGCCGGGAACCACATGGAACGCCGATTGGACCCGGGAGAATTGATCCGGACAATCCGGTTCTCGATCGCTGCCGAATACGAGGCGATCCAGCTCTACGAACAGATCGCCGACTCGACCGACGACCCACTGGTCCGGAAAGTCATGCTTGATATCGCCGACGAGGAGAAGGAGCATGCAGGCGAGTTTCTGCGCCTCCTCCGCGAGATCGCCCCCGCCGAAGAGGGGTTCTATCAGCACGGCTATAAGGAGGTCGAAGAGATGATCGCCGAGGTAAAGGGCGGAAAGTGACCGCTTCCCCCGTTATCGCAGTCTGCAGGACTCCTCATAGGATCTCTTGCAGTCGGGGCAGAGCGTCCTGGCCTTCCGAAGGTCGGGAAACGTCTCTTCGGTGACCTCATCGCAGGCTGCCCCGCAGATCTCACACCAGTACTCCTTCGTCTCCTCTTTTTCGTCGCCTTTTACCTTACGTTTCATGTACCTGCCCTCCCCCCGTATTCACGGACGGGATACCGCTCTCCGTCATCCGTGATATGCTTTCGGGTCACCATCGCCCGGTTCCGGTAAGGTCACGCCCCATCTCCCAGAACCGCTCCCGGAACCCGGGAGCGAGGGCGAGGGCCGACGGACGGGCCCACCGGGTCTCCTCAAAGTAGCCGCCGTTCATCCTGCCGGCATCCGGTGAGACGGCGAGGTACGCCTCCACCTCCGCACCGTGCTCCGGCGGCGCCCCGCCGTCCCGGCCGCCCGTATAGGCCCGGAGGAGTTTCGTGTCGGTCACCCCCGGGTGGAGAGAGTTCGCCGTCACCCCCTTCCCTTCGAGGCGCCGGGCGAGCTGGACGGTGAAGGCGACGGCCCCTAATTTCGATACGGCATAGGCATCGTAGGCGTCGTAGTTCTGAAATCCCGGGAGGTTCTCCCAGTCGACCGACCGCACGCTCCGGTGGGCTATCGACGCAACGTTGACGACCCTCGCCGGTGCGCTCTCCATCAAGAGCGGGCGGAGGTCGTGGGTGAGCAGGAACGGCGCAAGGAAGTTCACGGCAACCGTCATCTCGACCCCTCCGGGTGCAACCGCCCGCTCCGGCATGAAGACCCCGGCGTTGTTGATGAGCACGTTCAGCCGGTCATGCGCATCGCCTACCTCCCGCGCGAGGCGCCGGACCTGTTCCTGCACCGAGAGGTCGCCGATGAAGAGGCTCAACCGGTCGGACCCGGTGGCCGCCTTCAGCTCCGCGAGGACGGCCCGACCCTTCGTGGGGTCCCTGCCGTGGATCAGGACACGGTGGCCCTGCTCGGCGAGGAGGCGCGCGGCCGCCTTCCCGATACCGTCCGTCGAGCCCGTGACGAGGATGGTCTGCTCCGTCATATGCAGCCCCGGTGCGCACCCTCTTGGCTTGAATGTTTGGTGCCGGCACGACGGGACCTGGTGCGCTCCTCGCTAACCCCCGGCCTGCACGGGGGCTCAATGCACCCAAGATGGTGCCTTTCAGGAGATCCCGTGCATTAAAAAAAGCAAAAAGATGATATCATGCACCACATACCTGTAAGTATGGTGCGATACTCGGTCACGATGCCGGACGACCTCGTGAAGAAGATCGACAGGCTGTGCGATGCCCGAGGGGTTTCCCGGTCGGAATGGCTCAATGAACTCTGCACGACACACGTCGAGAGCGCATCCGATAACGACGTGCTACAGCCCGCCATCCTCGGGGAGATCCCCTCTAAACGAACTTTAGGACCCAATGTTCCCGATTATGAGGCCGCCTGTGCGAACTTTACGATCGACGTCCCGGCATATTTCAACTTCGGCTACGATGTGATCGACCGGTGGGCCGAGACCGACCGGAACAAACTTGCAATGATCTGGGTGGACCAGGCGGGCAACGAGAAGAAATACTCCTTCCGCGACCTCAAGTATCTCTCCAACGGCGCCGCCAACATCCTGTTGAAGTACGGTATCAAGAAGGGCGACCGGGTCATGCTGATGCTCCCGAGGGTCCCGGAATGGTGGATCTTCGTTATCGCGCTCATCAAACTTGGTGCAATATACTGTCCCTGTCCGACGATGCTGACCCCAAAGGACATCAAGTACCGTATCCGGGCCGGAAAGTTCCGGATGATCATCACCAACTGTGAGAACGCCGGAAAGGTCGATGAGGTCGCCGATGCCTGTCCGCTGCTCGATACCCTCTTCCTCGCCGACGGAGAGCGGGAGGGCTGGGCGAGTTATCCGCACGAACTCGAATACCCTGCACCAGTATCGCACCGCACGGTCAGTATGCCGGTCGCAAAAAAGACGAAAGCAACCGACCCGATGCTGATATACTTCACCTCCGGCACCACCGGCGAGGCCAAGATGGTGCTGCACAACCAGAGTTACGCGCTCGGACACGTCATAACCGCCTCATTCTGGCAGGATCTCACGCCCAACGACCTCCACCTGACCTTCTCGGATACCGGGTGGGCGAAGTGCGGCTGGGGCAAGATCTTCGGTCAGTGGATTGCCGGGGCATGTATCTTCGTCTACGATATCCGGGGGAAGTTCAGCGCAACCGAACTCTTGCCGCTGATGGAAAGGTATGAAGTGACCTCGTTCTGCGCACCGCCGACGGTCTACCGGATGCTGATCCTTGCCGACCTCGACAAGTTCGATTTCCGGAACCTCCGGCACTGCTGCAGCGCCGGCGAGCCGCTCAACCCCGAGGTGATCCGCGTCTGGCAGGAGGGCACCGGACAGCCGATCTACGAGGGATACGGCCAGACGGAGACCGTCTGCTGCATCGCCACGCTCCCCTGCATGGCGCATAAGCCCGGCTCCATGGGAAAGCCCGTACCGGGATGGCACATCGAGCTCCACGACGACGACGGGAACCCGGTCGGGGTCGGGGAAGAGGGACGGATTGCCGTCAAACTCGACCCCCGCCCGGTCGGGCTCTTCATGGAGTACCTGGATAACCCCGAAGCGAACCGGGAGTCGTTCCAGAACGGGTTCTACTACACCGGCGACAAGGCACGCATGGACGAAGACGGCTACTTCTGGTTCATCGGGCGCAACGACGACGTCATCAAGTCTTCCGGCTACCGGATCGGACCCTTCGAGGTCGAGAGCGCGCTCATGGAGCACCCGGCCGTTCAGGAGTCGGCGGTCGTCGGGTCGCCGGACCTCATCAGGGGCATGATCGTCAAGGCGTTCGTCGTTCTGAAGCCCGGTTACCAGCCGTCCGAGTCGCTGGTCAAGGAACTCCAGGCCTATGTCCGGAACACCACCGCCCCCTACAAGTACCCGCGAGCAATCGAGTTTGTCCCGGAACTCCCGAAGACCATCTCGGGAAAGATCCAGCGAAACATCCTGCGGGACCGGGAACTGCGGAAGCACGCGAACGGAAACTGACCGGCCCGTTCGATTGTTTACGACCCGGGCATCCCGGCGGGAGGGGAATGCTCCCGAAACCCCGTTTCTCAACCCTTCCGGAGCGCACCGGACTGCCGATGGAGGGAGAGGCACGATCTTCGGCGAAGGTTTATATCTTTCAAAATATTCCGAAAGATCTTCGGATTAGCGATATCTCAACCAAAAAACAGATAAATTAGTATGATTTTGCAGAATAAGACAATATCAAGACTTAGAATCAACTACGGGCTGCATTTTATAGGAGGAGAACGGCTTTGATGCGTATCCTCCACGTTGACGACGAACCGGTCATCCTTGAACTGACTCAATTCTATCTCGAACGTACCGGAGATATGAAGATCACCTCCTGCAGGTCTGCAGAGGAGGCACTCGGGCTGCTCGAGATCGAGAAATTCGATGCCATCATCTCCGATTACGAGATGCCCGGTATGAACGGGATAGACCTGCTCTCCAGACTGAGAAGCGCCAACATTACGATCCCCTTCGTCATCTTTACCGGCCGGGGGAGAGAGGAAGTGGTGATCGAGGCGCTCAATAAAGGAGCCGACTTTTACATCCAGAAAGGCGGCGAGGTCCGGTCGCAGTTCGCAGAACTGAGAAACGCGATCCGGCGCGCCGTGGAGAAACACCGGTTCGAACAGGACATTCGTGAATCCGAACGCCGGATCTCCGATATCTTCTGTCATCTCCCCGATGCGACCTTTGCCGTTGATTGTTCGGGCAGGGTCATCGCCTGGAACAGGGCGATGGAGAGTATGACCGGCATAGCGGCAGACGACATCTCCGGGACCGGCGATCACGCCTATGCACTTCCCTTTTACGGAGCCCCCAGGCCACTGCTCGTCGACTACCTTCTTCATCCGGGAAAGAAGGTTCCTCCGTCCTACCTGCTCAATCAACGGGACCGAGATCTGATCATCGCAGAGACAGCGGAGGCATCGTTGAATGGGGAGAGAGTCGTTCTCTGGGTCAAGGCGACCTCTCTGTACGACAAAAACGGGACCGTTGCCGGCGCCATCGAGTCGATCAGAGATATCACGACGCAGAAGCAGACAGAGAAAGCCCTCCGGTCAGCCGGGGAATACCGACGTACCCTGATCGAGGCGCATATCGATCCGCTGGTGACCATCGGTTCCGATCGGCGGATCAGCGACGTCAACGCGGCGACCGAGGCGTTGACCGGCCGGACGCGGGATGCCTTGATCGGTACCGAGTTCTGCACTCTCTTCACCGAACCCGGGTGTGCGGAGTCTGCATACCGAGAGGTCGTTGCTGATGGCACGATCCGGGAACAGGCACTTACCGTCAGGCGGAGCGATGGAGGCATACAGCCGGTTCTTCTCTACGGCACGGTCTACCGGGGCGAAGATGGGGAGGCCAGGGGTGTCTTTGCCGAACTCCACGAGCCCATGCCCGGTCCGGAGAGCGGCGGGATCTGCCGCCGCATGAGCCCGTCGGTCGCTGAACTGGTACCGAGAATTATTTCTGCGTCGACGGCAGCCGCCTCAGCCGAAGAATTCCTGGAATCCGCACTCGATGTTGTGCGGGATCTTTTAGAGATCGAAGAGAGTTGTCTCGCGCTCTACGACGGAGACGGCGCGTTCAATATCGTCGAAAGAAAAGATCCAGGCCCTTTTGGCGAGATTCTCTCATCGTTCCGGGATTTTGCGGGATCGCACACCATGCCGGTCACGGAAGGCCGGAGAGACGGGGCGGGGAACCCCGTTCTTCTCGTTCCCGTCGCCGACCCGGAGAGGGTTCTGGGCATCCTCTGTCTCTCCGTGCGGAAACCCGACTCCCCGACATACGGGGAGCGTGCCGCTCTTGAAGTCTCTGCAGAATTGATCGGTGCGCTTCTATCCCGGATGCTTCGGGTCGAGGCGGCAGAAGAGGCGAGGCGTTCCGCTGCCCTCCACCTCGACATCATCGCTCATGACCTCACCAATGCGATCTTTGCCGCGCGCGGGTACGCCGACATCCTCGACGGGATGCTGGAGGGAGAGGCCGGGAAGATAGCGGGGAAAACGACTTTGGCAATCAGGAAGAGTTACGACGTGATCAGGAACCTCGATACGTTAAAAAAGATCCGCAAGACCCGGAGAGACACCGCCCCGCTCCGGGCAGTCTCCCTTGATACCGTGCTTCAACACGAGATCTCGAACTTCCCCGGGATCAGGATAGACTATGCCGGATGCGAGAGCGTCATACTTGCCGACGAACTCATCGGGGAGGTGTTCTGGAACCTTCTTGACAACAGCGTAAAGCATGGAGGGAGGGAGGTCTCCATCCGGATCGGGGTGAGGGAGGAGAAGGACCGGGTGGAGGTCCGTGTCGAGGATACCGGACCGGGGATTCCCGAGGAGATGAGGAGAATGCTCTCTTCAGAAGTTCATGGACACGGACTGTGTATCGTCAGGGATCTGGTTGCTTCATACGGCGGGGAGATCCAGATCGAGGAGCGGATACCGGGGAGATCGGGGAAGGGTGTTGCCGTCAGGATTGTCTTTGGTCGAGCAAAAGCCGGGATTTCCTCCCCTCCAGCAGGATCGTCCGAAGAGGAGACGGGGGTTCCGGATATCCGCGCGTGATGGACGAAAGACGACTCTGTTGCCCCTCAGCGATAGAGAAGATGATAGCTACGCCGGGCGGGCTTCTCCTCTGCACCGGTCCTTCTCTTTGATCAGCAGACCAGGTCGATGAAGTTCTCAAGGATGCGGAGACCGACCGCCCCGCTCTTTTCAGGGTGGAACTGGACCCCGTAGGTGAGCCCGTTCCCGACGGCGGAAGCGAAGGGGTGGATGTAGGTGGTGCTCGCGAGGGTATGCTCCGGTGCGGCCGCCGCATAGTAGGAGTGGACGAAGTAGACATACTCCTCCTCGCGGAGCCCGTCGAAGAGCGGGGTCTCGTGATCGATGTGGATGGTGTTCCACCCCATGTGGGGGACCTTCTCCCCGGCGGCCGGGAGAAACCGCTTTACGTCCCCCGGCACGAGGCCGAGCCCCGGATGGGTGCCGTGCTCTTCGCTCCGGTCCATGAGCATCTGCATCCCGAGGCAGATGCCGAGAAGCGGGGTATCGTTCGCGGCGGAAAGGACGGTCTCCTTCAAGCCGCCGAGCATCTCCATCCCTTCCCGGAACGCCCCTACGCCGGGGAGGACGATGCCGTCGGCCGCCGCGATCACCCCGGGGTCCGCGGTGATTGCCGGCGCCGCTCCGGCCCTCTCAAGGCCCCGGAGGACGCTCCGGAGGTTGCCGAGTCCGTAATCAATTATAACTATCCGCTTCTTCATCTGCATCTCCCCGTCTGCGCCACAACCCCTGCTCGATCCAGCTCCGGGGCAGCCCTTGTTTCTCCTGCCAGCCCCCGAGTTTTTCAAGCCACATCTTCCAGAGGTCGGGACAGGAGTCTTTGATGATCTCGATGGTCGCAAGGTCGCTTGAGGGGCACATGAAACACCCGATGCGGTCGAGCCCCCGCTCGTAGAGACGGTTGTAGGGGGCCTTCTCGCGGAAGATGTAGAGCCAGACGTGCATCGCCGTCCACTGCTGGATGGGTGCAGCGGAGAGCTGCTGGGGCACATGGGCGTTCTGCCAGACCCGCCTGCTCTGCATACGCTTCACCGACTCGTACTTCCGCTGACCGATGAACGAGAGGCACTCGCCCCAGTGCTCGCTCACCAGGCGGCCGACGGGGTGGAGTTTGCAGACTTTGCAACACCAGCGGTTGTCGACGGCAGGCGGACCGTTCACGTCGAACTCCTTCCAGAACGTCTCTTCATCGCAGACCCGAAGAACCTCGAGGTTGTAGCGTTTCGCCACCGCATCCACGTTCTCGCAGGTCTCGGGGAACTCAAGCCCCGTGTCGGCAAAGAGGAGCGGCACCGGGCCGAGTGCTTTTAAGACGATAAGGAGGGTTGCAAGGCTGTCTTTTCCGCCGGAGTAGGAGATCGTGGGCTGTCTCCGGTTCCGTTCGGCGACCTCCCGTACGAACCGGATGCTCGCGGCCTCGGCCGCCGCGAGTACCTTCTCGTTGGCCCTGACGGCGTCCTCCCATGTCGCCCTGCCCGGGACAGAGACCGACGGCGTGTTCTTTCGTGTCCGGACGACAAGACCCCGCTCCATCGTCGCGGCGGCGGCGGCGTCGACTTTCGCCCTGCCGACGCCGATGCAATCGCCGGTTTTCGTCAGGATGAAGACTTCGTCACCTTCGGCAACGGCAGGGTCGATCGAGATGAGCCCCGGTGCAAGGACGCTTGCTCCCTCATCGCGGATGGACGGAATCGCGCCGTCGTCGACGACGACGTAGCGCTTTGTCGGCCGGAGGTAAGCCGCGGCGGCCGGACGCGGGAGCGGTTCCCAGAGCCGCTCTTCTGGGAGGTAGCGAACTATGCCCACAACGGCGCCTCCGAGGACGATCTCGTCCATGCGGTCCTCGGCGGGGACTTTGTTCAGGAGTGCGATGTGGCCTTCCGGTATCAGCGGCGCCCCGAAGTGCTCGCAGAATATACGGTTGATCCGATCGACGTCGTCGGGGAACGCGGGGCGCGCGTCTCCCGGCGGCGTGACGGCTACCGGCCGGGCCGGGGCGCCGCAGGCGCAGGTCGGGGAGAGCACCGGAGCGTGGCAGGAATCGCACCAGTGGAGCAGAATTTTACCGAGATAAAGGCGGGGCATTCTTATATCCGTTGGAAAGGAACGGATAAAAGTCTTGGCGTATTCCGGATCTTTCCTGCACTATCTGCCGTGAAATGAGCGTTTCGTCCGGAGAGGACGAGAGCGTGCCTGAGGTACAGAGGCGGGGGGAGGTGCCCCATGTCGGCATCTGACTCTTCCGATCTCTCCTGACAGCGGCTCTCGGATGCGACCCCCGACCCCCCGGCGGACCGGCGGCGGCTAAATGCGCGTAGTTTCACTATATTTCGAGGGAAAAATAACGGTTCGAGCATAAAATATATATCTGGAACGGGATATAACAGATAATATCCCTCCTCGGGAAGGAGGTGTGTCATTCATGGCAAAGGATAAGAAGCAGGACAAGAAGGCAGAGAAGGTTCAGGACAAGGCTAAGAAGAACTAAGTCCCTTGCCTTCAATCATTCCCTTTTTCCTCTCGGTCGATACACTCTTCTCCCGTTCTGCTGGCTTTCCTGGAGGTTATCATCTCCGTGGCAGCCAGACCGGCGTTCCTCTTTCCGCCTGCGATTGCATCCCGACGGTAAAAGCCAGTGGCTTATCCGGTCCCGGGGTATCGATTCGGTAACGATCAATTTTATCCAATAAAAATTATACAAGTAGTAATTTCATCTGTTCAGATGAGCGGCATTTCAATGTCCCGTACCAACGCCTGCAAAACCGCCGGTGATGCGCCGGTTAGCAGGCAAGCTCGCCAGAGGCGTCCCTGCAATCAGCCCGAACGTCGGATCGCCGTTCTTTCCCTGTGGTCCGTAGAGATGAGACCGAATGAGCGCAAAGGAGCAAACGACTGAATGTGCACACCTGAAAACATCGGGAACCTGGAGCGATACATGGATAACCTGCACGACAAATCGCCGACGGACCTTCTCGATCTGTTGCAGGATGGCGCTCCTGCCCTCGATCCCCGGGTGCGGGAGAGACTGAAAAACGGCATCGAGGCTTTGTTTACTGAAAATAGGGAGCTTGCCACCCGTGCTGTTCGTGCCGAGGCAGAGCGTGATGCCCTCCTCACCGCCCGCGGCAGGCGGGGGCTCGTCTACGATGCCGACGACGAACCGGTTCGGCCGGAGGAACTCCGGGAGGAGGTTTTGGAGTCCCGACGATTTGTTATTCGTGACCGCGGGTATGGGGATATACACATCGCCGTATTTGCCTCTTCCATCGCCCGACAGGACGCCGCCGGAGAGGGACGGACCCGTCACCGCCTGGAGGGGGTGAACACGCTGTTTGTGAGCCCCGGCGATATCGTCGGCAGAGAGCAGCCGAACCGCACGGTCCTGCACGGCACCCGTCCCGGCCGCGAGACGCCCGGGATGGCGCCGGCAGGAGCGACGGGGCGGAAGTGCTATGAACTTATCGGGCGGATCGGACCCTGCACGGTCTGCGCGGCGAACCGTGCGCTCGCGAGCGGCAGGCGCGAGGTTGTCGGGATGTTTGCGCCCGAAATCGGGCGTTACCTGGAGTGTCGATCAAGCCCGGTCCTCGGTCCGGAGGGTGAGGTGACGTTCATTGTCGAGCAACTTTACGATATCACCGACCGGAAGCGCACCGGAAAGGAGGTCCCGGAGGACGATGCCGCTGCCCGCGCCCCGGAGGAGATGATCGTCCTCCTCGACCTTGACGGTCGGGTTATCGGCGCCAACGAGGCGACGACCCGGCGACTTGCGCTCTTCCGGGAGGGCTTCGTCGGTAAGAATCTTTCCGGACTTTTTCCGCCGGATGTGGCGGGGATGCACCTCGCACGCCTGCACGGGGTCGCCGGGTCGGGGAGGCCAGAACGGTTTGAGGATGCATGGGAGGGGCGAGTGTATGACGCCGTATTCTACCCGATCCGGGACGTAAGCGGCGCCGTTACCCGGGTTGTGGTCATTGCAAGGGATACCACCGGGAAACGGCAGGCGACTGATGCATTGAGGAAACTGGCGCATGACCTGAATGAACGGGTGAAAGAACTTTCCGTCCTTCACGAAGTATCCCGCATCATCGAGCAGTCGGGGGATTCGCTCGATGAGATCTTCTCCAGGGTTGCCCGGGTGCTCCCTTCCGGATGGCAGTACCCGGAGGATACCGTTGCCGGGATCATGGTGTACGGACGCAGGTTTGAGACGGAACGTTTTCGCGAGACGCCCTGGCGGCAGGCGTCTCCGGTTGTCGTCCACGGGGAGACGGTCGGCAGGGTGGAGGTCTGCCTCCTCCATGAACAGCCGGAGAAAGACGAAGGCCCGTTCCTCCGTGAGGAGCGGTCGCTGCTCGACACCGTCGCCCGCCGCCTCGGGAGAGCAATCGAACGCATACAGGCAACGGAGAGCCTCCAGCGGAGCGAATCGCAGTTCCGGGAGATCACGCAGCAAAGTTTCGATATGATCTACACCTGCTATAGTAACGGGGGGATCGCCTACATCTCCCCGGCGGTGATACGGATCCTCGGCTATACGCCGGATGAACTCATCGGCGCCAGGTGCCGCGATTACATCGTCCCCTCATCGCTCCCTCTGTGGGACGAGGGGCGCGAGAGGATAGCCGCGGGAAAACCGGTCGAAGGGCTCGAGGTAGAGTTCCGCCGCAAGGACGGGTCGGCGGTATTTCTCGAACTGAGCGAATCCCCGATTGTCCGCGAACGGTCGGTGATCGGAGTTCATGGGGTCGGCAGGGATATCTCCGAGCGGAAACAGAACGAGCAACTCCGGCAGCGAGCGTTCGAGCAGATCGAGCGGAACATCGAGCAGTTCGCCGTCCTCGGCGACCACATCCGCCAGCCCCTCCAGGTGATCCTCGGCATGACCGAACTGCTCGATGAAGGGGCGGCTACCGATCGGATCAGCGAGCAGGTCGAGCGAATCAACGGGTATGTCCGGCAGCTCGATCAGGGCTGGATCGAGTCGAGGCAGGTCCGGGAATTCCTCCGGAAGCATGAACTGGCGTGAAGGGAGAAACGGCCCTCATTTCTCCGTCGGCAATAACCGGGTGCCACACCTGACAAAGCACATGGACATCCGGACCGTCGCACCTCCCGATCCCCCCCCACCCGTGGCGTGGCGATATGCTGTCTTCCGCAGGAAGATAGCAGGAGCACCGTAAGGTGAGACTCCCGATGGAAAGCCGTTTCACCCTCCTTACCCAGGATATAGTTCAGAGGGTAGAAACCTCAGAGGTGAGTGTGCCGATCAGGATGTATGGAAGGTTTATAGATCTTTTTGGGATGACCTCCTTTTTTTCAACAGTCAGCAGGTATTGTGCACCTGTGAACATAGGACCATACGCAAAACCAACTCGAAATTGACCAAGTTGGCATTGGAACCATTTCGTTAGCTTAAAGGAGATCCGGAAACCTGATCAATGGATAATATGCCGAAGTTCTGTCCCGAGTGCGGGGCGCCGTTACCACACAGCAACGCAAAATTTTGCCCTGAATGCGGTACAGGGTTACAGGAAACACCGGCGCCCACTGCTGCCGTCAGGTCCGCTCCTCCTACAAAGGATGACTGGTCGGAGCCCATCGACTGGCCGGAAGAGGAATATCCGGAAGAAGACACACAGCCGTCCCTGAATGTATACGAACTCGGGACGAAACTGGAAGAGATCGTCGATTCGATTTACCAGGCAGAGGGCTACAAGACCGAGCGACGGGTCAAAATGCCCGGGCAGGGCGGCTATACGAACGAGATTGATGTCATTGCTAGAAGAAGAAATGAGCAAATCGCCGTCGAGTGCAAGAACTTCACATCCGCAGTCGGCATCAAAGAGGTCCGGGATTTCTCCCAGAAACTTAATGATCTCGGCAAGGGCTGGCGAGGGGTCTTCGTCGCCTTCAATGACGTCACACTCGACGCTCAGAACTTCGCAGAGAGCCGAAATATCGAAATCCTCGATCATGAAAATGTCATGGAAAAATGGTTCGCCGTCTCTGCCGGAAGGGTCACCCGGAGAGGAGAACGGTTGAAGCTCACATCCGCTCTGTCCATCAAGTCAGATTATCTCATGGTAACGGCGTTGCCGCTACAGAATGCACACAAGATTGAGGTGAGCAGCGCCCGACTTACCTTCCATCCCTACATCAAGGTGCCGTACGCCTTCAAAGCTCAAGTCTATGATCCGACCAAGGTAATCCACAGGTTTTCCGACGAGGGGACGATCGTCATCGACCTTCTCGGCGGGAAGGTGCTCAACAGGCAAGCCGAAAAGGGCGGCTCTCTCTTGAACTCATTGAATACCTCGAAACAGAGCGCCGACAACGCTCGAACTCTCAAAACCTTCAGGGAAGTGATGAACCCCTCGCCCTCGCCCGAATATTCCGTAACAATCGGCCCAGACTATCAGATCACCGAACTGAAACCCGAAATCACCAAGCGCGGGGTGGAGAAAACAGCCATTGAATATATCGTGGCAAAGAATACCAGAGACATAGCATATACCCCTGCGAAAGGGGACTTCATTCTGGACACGAAACACCGAATGTTCATCCCGCGAAGGAACGATATAAAACTCTTCAAGAGCGAAATAGTCCTCGTTCCCAAGTGGACAATCTATTTCAACGCATTCGGGACATTTTATACGAAAGAAGTGTTTGCTCACTCTGGGACGGTCCTTGAGAATACCATCCAGTATTGCCCGCACCATTTCAAGCTCGGTGTCATCAACGTTAAGAAAGAAACCACTGCCGTCTGTGAGGTCTGCGGTACGGCCTGTTGCAGTGAGCACATCTCGCAGTGTTCCACCTGCGGGAAGTGGGTTTGTAGCGATCACGCTTCAGTCTGCAGCTCATGCGGCAAGACGTTCTGCAAGGAGCACGCGAGCAAGATCTGTCGGATCTGCCACCTGTCGCTTTGCCCGGATTGCGAGGTTGAATGCCCGATCTGCCACATGCCCTATGGAGCGAATCACACCCAGATCTGCGATAAGTGCGGGGCTGCTGTCTGTCCAAGATGTATCACGACATCTGGGTTATTGCGAAAAACGAGGATTTGTAAAAATTGTCAATAAGTTTTTAGACCTGGATTCATTCTTGCTCTCTTCTTATCCTGTCCCTGAAGGGGAGGTTTCACCGGTAGTCGTGCTGCTAACCCCCCTCTCTGGGGGAGAGTCGTATTGAGTGTAAAATATAGATCATTTTCATACTGCCCCCCATTGTCCATCGTCATTTTTTTGTCGATCAGATCCGCATTTTGATGGTCCGACCCTGGTTTTTACCGTCTCGACCCCACTTTTTGATGATTTGACACCGTCTACGACCTGACCGGCGGGGAGACAAGAGCCGTCTCCGATCATTATCCGATATATGCGACGTCTACCACCGGCGGACCCGATCCCGTAATCCTGGCGGCAGGGCCCGTGTGAACTGCCCCGCCTTGAAGGGTGAGATAATTGACCCCCTCCGTACGCGATCTCCCGATAGATCCGTAAAAGGAGATCCTGGCCCTCTGCAGGCGAGAAGACCTTCCCCAATATTGTCAAGAGCGACCCCACACTTGTTCCGAGGAAGAAAGCGAGCGTGGTTCCGTCGAATTTCTCTAAGCACGTCAAGATGGCCGCCAGCACAAAGATGGCAAGCACTGCGACGATGAATCTAAATGAAAACATCCGTGACGAAAATGATTCGCGCTTTGCAACTTTGAATACAATGATATGATTCTCAAGCAAACCCGTATGGAGTTAGTTATGTCTCGACCAAATCGAGAGGTGCATTAAGGAAGATTTATTTGGATAAAGAGACCCATAGGAATTAGTGGAGAAGATGTCACAGAGCCTTCAGGAAGGGATTATCACTTTCGACGCAAATTTAAAGTCGGAGATATTGTCTTGCTTTGGCAAGACGGTCGATGATAGTGGATATATTGTCGAGCGTGACGATCCAAGTCAGCGAGTCCTCACACCCGACGGCGAAGACATCACGTTGGACGAATTTGCCGGTATAAGAAAAGGTTCCGAAATATTCATCAAAGCAGACTTGCCCTCATTAATTGAACTTCTGGATACGCTTGAATAACATGGCTTTTCTTGATGGCCTCAGAGAATTTGTGAAGGTCCACCTTAATATAAACATCCAAGTGGGAGTAAAAACGGTAAATATTATCGCTGACCCGAGAGCAGATGTAGTCAGTTTCGATGAAACCACCGGGGCACTTAAGATCAACTGGGAAAAGCTGCCGGAGGACAAAATAGAAGACTTAAAACCAGTGATTTCGGATGCGGTCAGAGAGCATGACGCTCTGTTACTTGAAAACAGATCCAAAGAGTTACTTGAAGAGATTAAGGTCACAGAGAGCTCAAAGGAGGAGCAGGTATTTCTATCCTTCTTCAAAGGCAAAATCCCCGATGACGACTACACGGCCTTGCGCGCATCTCTTTATGTGAAGAGACGGTTTGAAGAGGGGGCACAAAAAGAAGAGATTAACAGATTGAAGTTGGACATTTTAAAGAGATACTCAAAGCGTGGAAGAAATATCTGCGACCTTTGTAGTGCGGGATACTTCAAGGGATTGATAAAGATCTATGAAGAGCTGCAAAGATATCCTGGTTTCTCAAATGAAGCATTTTTAGAGGTATATAACCCCATCGTTGATGAAGGCAATCTCACAGTATTCGTTTCGGGTGGAAGAACTGAAGAGCAAGTAAGACGAGAAATCGAGAGTAAAATGAGCAGGAACCGACAATATGGCATACATGTACTCTATATTCATGGGATCGGGAAATCCAATATCGAAAAGATCAACATGGTAATTTATGATCTTAAGTCGAAATACTCTACTCTCAAAATCCAATCCTCGGAATATCAAAACATCGTTTCGATGAAATTAACTTTTTGAATTACATCCTGGATTTGGGTGTCACGGGGATTCGAGATCGAGGTACCCGTTACGTGGGCAAGTTCGAAAGGATCTGTTGAGGTTGTCCCAAAACCCCCTATGCCGGGAGGGGGACACCCAATCGCACCTCCGGTGCTCAAGCACCGGCCCTTCGGCCCGTCGCTCATTCGAAACCCTTCGAGTTTCTCGAACTCCTTTCCCTGCGGGAAAACCGTTATTCGAAACTCTTCGAGTTGCTCACGCTCCTGCTCTACGACCAGTCGCTCATTCGAAACTCTTCGAGTTTCTCGAACTCCTTTCCCTGCGGGGAAGTCGTTATTCGCACCTGGCGGTGCTCATGCACCCGATTCGACGAAGACCAAAGGTCTTCTCATGCTCCGGCCCTCTCTGGGCCCGTCGCACCCTTCTGCCCGTCGCACCTCCCGATCCCCCCACCCGTGGCGTGGCGATATGCTGTCTTCCGCAGGAAGATAGCAGGAGCACCGTAAGGTGAGACTCCCGATGGAAAGCCGTTTCACCCTCCTTACCCAGGATATAGTTCAGAGGGTAGAAACCTCAGAGGTGAGTGTGCCGATCAGGATGTATGGAAGGTTTATAGATCTTTTTGGGATGACCTCGCAATATTAATAGCCCTTGTTGTCGGAATCGCAGGTGGATTAGTACTGTTAGCTTTCGGCAGCATTCTGAATGGAGGCATATAAATCAACATATGCTTGAAAGGGGATTAGTCGTACTTGAGGAGAGTATCGACCATGCTCAACACGCTCTGAAACGAAAGTCGAAGATCTATCGATAAACTGCTTTATGGATCGGGGGATTAATCTGTTGCAGATGAAACAAAGGATCTGCAAAAGAAGGGGCATGATGAAAGAGGCCCATCCCAAAAAGGAGAAGTTATCCCTGAGGTGATCCCGAAACACCTCAGCCGGGAGGGGGACGCCTTTCGAAGAACTTCGTTCTTCTCATGCACCCGCCGTTTCGCCGGGTGCACCTCCCGACCCCTCCCCCGCGTGGCGATACCCAGAGAGGAGCCGTATCAGAGGTTTGACGCCAGAGAACACTCAATTTTTCGCGGGGAGGCGACAGAATGCTCTGAACTATAGGAATCGTCAGCCGCTGGAAACTTTTAGGATGACTTCCCTGTTAAAGAGGAAGAGACTGGAAAGGAAGACCACAACGGATGGGGCCCAAAGAAGATAATATTAGAAAACATTACCATCAGTAAAGGGATCCGCGTATCCTTCTTCGGATTATCCTGTAATAAGGAGGTCGGCGTATCCCTACCTCTCGCAATAGGATGTAGCGTTATCAATGCTGCCGGTCCCCGACAAGTTCCTGCAAAAATATTTCATGGAAAAATTAGTAAGGATGCGGGGGAAGAGCATAGCCCTCGCGGGGATACGCCACCACGTTTGAGTCTGCAATCGACTGGATCTGCGATCAACTGCCTTCCAACGAGGTCATCGAGGGTGCATTGCGGGTTGAGGAGAGGATGTATCCGAAGGTTGCAATCCGTGAATTCGTCGCGAATGCCCTCATTCATCAGGATTTCTCCATATCCGGAACCGGGCCCATGGTTGAGATCTTTGAGGATCGGATGGAGATCTCGAATCCCGGAAAACCTCTGATTGATCCCGAACGGTTCATCGATCATCCTCCCCGGTCACGAAATGAAACCCTTGCTTCGATGATGCGCAGAATGAACATCTGCGAAGAACGGGGGAGCGGGGTTGACCGCGCCATCGGGTGTATCGAAGTGTACCAATTGCCTGCACCGGATTTTCAGGAAGACGAGGATTTCACGCGCGTCACGCTCTTTGCGCATCAGAGTTATAGTGCGATGAGACGGGAGGACAGAGTGAGGGCCTGTTACCAGCATGCATGTCTCAAATATGTCTGCAGGGAGTTCATGACGAATGCCACGCTGAGAAAGCGGCTGGGCATCGACGATACGAATTACCCAATTGCGTCGCGCATCATCGGTGATACGATGGAGGCGGGTCTGATTCGACTGCAGGATCCGGAAACTCGATCAAACAGATCCAGGAGATATGTCCCGTACTGGGCATGAGGTATGTAATCCACATGTACAGATCGTTCTGCCCCCGATCCAGAAAAACTGAGATTTACGGGAATTTCCGAGAATGCGCCAAATACAGTTGATTTTTTGTATGTAATGGGTATGTAATCCACAATGATCCCGATAGGTACATCACGGTTCACAGGGCCGGATCTCCCCTCTTCGTAAAACTCCGTATCGAGCACTACATCGCAATATCTCCTTACATATCGCTTTTTCAGGTATGTAACCGGCATGTAATCGGGAGTCGATTGATGTCAACTGCGGCCGCATACCCTCCATAACCCGCTTCCACGATCTCTGAGCCCGGGCGAGCGGATGGGCACGGGAACGCGGGACATGATCCAACACTGCACCGAGGCAGGTCTGCCGGAGCCGGAGCAAAGACTCACTTCGGAACCACCCCATCAATCCCATGCTGGAGGATGGCAGGATGGAGGCGAAGTACAAGAACGTCCCCACCCATCCCCTCCAGGGGTACCGGACGGTGGCCGGGACGGAGAGCGGAGAATGATAGTTATCTCCCGTTAGCACCCGATCTGTCTATGACACACTGGACGATAACCCTGGAGCGTGAGGGAGCCGCGATCGTCGTCCGGGGCGAGGGGGACGGTTCTGCCCGGAGCTACCTCGAAGCCTCGTTTTTCGACCGTGAAATCCATGAGTTCGGCGCCATGTGGCATGGCACCGACTGGGGCACGCATCGCCTGGTCGACGAGGATCCTTTTACAGAAGGCATTCTGGTGTACAGCGACACGATCAGGCCCCCGGTACTCTCATCAAGGTCCGATGATCCTTTTACGGAAGATATTCTGGTGGACAGCGACGATAAAGGTTCCCGCATCAGGTTGGAGCAGGAGGACTGGACGTGGGAGAGAAAAGCCCCGCGGGAATGGCTGCCGACGGTGACGATGACGAAGAGACAGAGCAGGGTTGAGTTCTATACCTACAGAGGCCTGTCCTACGCATCCCTCAACCTTCATCGCGATACCTACACGCAGGGGAGGTATGAGTGCCGATCAACATTCCGACGCATCGCCTGGAGTCCCAACGGGTACAGATTTTAGCGGAGTCGTGAATATCGAAAACGATGTACCCGGCACCATCAGGCGATCTTGACATTCATCCCTTATTTCAGCGGTGGAATATATCGATTGGTCGGCACAGATTTTCCTGCCATCTGAGCATCGAAGAGCACTCGTTTCGGGAAACCGCCCGATGTAACCGGAGAATAATTCCACAACTCTTAACTGGTTTAAAACGAGAATCACGCATGCGATTCTATGGCCCGGCGGAAGGAGAAACCCAACACGAAAAACATTGAGCAATACGACCATATGGGGATCTGCCGGCTGAATAACCCGCCGGCAGGTCTCGTGAGTGCGGAGACCGAACCCGGGTACGACACAAAGACCTACTCCTACGACCCTCACCTCGACCCGCAACTCATGTGGGCGGGGAAGGCCGAGCACACCTCCTTTGAGGTCCCGACGGTCTCCCTCCACGTCCACGAACGGATCGACCCGCGGACGATCATCAGGGCGGCGAAGGGCAGCAACGGCGACCACCGGCAGGCCTCGCTCTTTGAGTTTGCGCGTGAGAACCCGCCGCTGCGAGAGGCGGTGGAGTTCTACCGCCACAAACACAACTGGAGTAACCGCCTCGTCGCCGGCGACTCCCTGCTCGTCATGAACTCCCTGCTGGAGAAGGAGGGGATGGCCGGGAAGGTGCAGATGATCTACATCGACCCGCCCTACGGGATCACGTATGGATCAAACTTCCAGCCCTTCGTGAACAAGCGAGACGTGAAGGACAGGAGGGATGAGGATCTCACCAGCGAGCCCGAGATGATCAGGGCCTTCAGGGACACCTGGGAACAGGGGATTCACTCGTATCTTACCTATCTCCGGGACCGGTTGCTGCTCGCCCGGGAACTCCTGACCGAGAGCGGGAGCGTGTTCGTGCAGATCTCCGACGAGAATGTGCACCATGTGCGGGAGATTATGGATGAAGTGTTTGGGAAGGGGAATTTTGTTTCCCAGATCACTTTTTCTAAAACTACAGGCAAAGGAGGGAAATACCTAGATGAAACTTCCGACTACATTTTATGGTATTCGAAAAGTATCGCCAATCTGAAATATCACCAAATATATTTGCCTAAAGAGTATGGTGCTGATGGTGCAACAGAATATCGCTATCTGATGCCAGTAGAGGGGGCATGGCGAACAATTGAGTCGAGAGAGTTTTTGAATCTGGATGCCCTTCTGCATGAGGGTCAAGTTTTCAGCCATGACAACTTCACTTCTCAAACAGGATCGGAAACCACGATCTTTTCCTTTGAACTTGATGATGACACAGTTCCTGCGCCAAAGAAGGGAGGGTGGAAAACAAACACCCGTGGCGTCGACAGATTAAAGAAAGCCAAGCGGCTAATTCGGCTCGGTAAAACGCCTCGATATGTAAGGTATTTTACAGATTTCCCGATTTACCCATTGAATAACCATTGGACAGACACTAACATCAGTGGTTTTGGCGAACCTAAGGTGTATATTGTCCAGACATACACAAAAGTCATCCAGCGCTGCCTCCTCATGACCACCGACCCCGGCGACCTCGTCCTCGACCCCACCTGCGGCTCCGGGACCACCGCCTACGTCGCCGAGAAGTGGGGCCGGCGCTGGATCACCTGCGACACCTCCCGCGTCGCGATAACCCTCGCCAAACAGCGGCTCATGACCGCCGTCTTCGACTACTACAATCTCGCCCACCCTGAGGAGGGAGTCGGGAGCGGGTTTGTCTATAAGACTGTCCCGCACATCACCCTCAAATCCATCGCGAACAACCCCGAAATCGACGTCATCTACAAGAAGCACCGGCCGAAGGTTGAGAAAGCCCTCGCCGACCTCAACGCCGCCGCGAAGATCTCCTGCGAGGAATGGGAAGTCCCCTTCGACCCCGACCCCGCCTGGCCGGAAACGGCAGGAAAATCCCACAAGAAGTTCCTTGCCGCCCGGCAGAAGCGGCAGATCGAGATCAACGCAAGCATTCAGAAGAACGCTCCCCAGGAGACCCTCTATGACGATCCCGTGAGCGACAGAACAAAAGTCCGCGTCACCGGTCCCTTCACCGTCGAGGCCGTCCCTGCCCCCACCGTCGAACCGCTCGCCGGTGACACCCCCGCACCCCTCCCGGCCGATGACTCCGCTGCTCGCACCGGCGAGTCCCTCCGGCAGGACGAATGGCGGACCGAACTCCTCGCCACCGGCATCCGCGGCAGGAACGGCCAGCGGATCGCTTTTGCCCGGCTCGAACCCCTCGGCGGCACCCGGTGGCTCCACGCCCGCGGCGAGACCGCGGACGACACCCCTAAACAGGTCGCGGTCTCCTTCGGCCCCGAACACGCCGCCCTCAACGCGAGACAGGTCGAGATGGCGCTCAAAGAGGCCCAGCGCCTCGTCCCCCGACCCGAGATCCTCGTCTTCGCCGCCTTCCAGTTCGACCCTGAAGCCGCAAAAGACATCGACGAGACCAACTGGCCCGGCGTCACCCTCCTCAAAGTCCAGATGAACACCGACCTCCAGACCGACGACCTCAAAAAGAAACGCTCCAGCAACGAGAGTTTCTGGCTCATCGGCCAGCCCGACATCACCCTGAACCTGATCACCGAGGGGCCTGAGGCCGGCACGATCCTCCTCTCCGTCAACGGTTTCGACTACTACGACACCCGCAACGGCACCGTCGACGGCGGAGGCCCCGAGAAGATCGCCATGTGGATGCTTGATCCCGACTACGACGGCCGCAGCCTCTTCCCCCGGCAGGTCTTCTTCCCCATGGCCGGCAAAGACGACGGCTGGGCAAAACTCAAAAAGAGCCTCAAGGCTGAGATCGACGAAGAGTTGATCGAGGCCTACCGCGGCACCGTCTCCCTCCCCTTCAAGCCCGGAAAGAAGCGGCGGATCGCCGTCAAGATCGTCGACGACCGGGGCATCGAGTCCATCATCGAGCGGGACCTGGACGGCCTGGAGGCATGACCCATGCCGCAGAAGACCATCGACCGCCTCATCGTTACATCGCCCTACACAGAGCCCGCCTGCCACTGGCACTACAACCGGACCACCCGCACATTTGACCTTGCAGAAGGCCGGCGCAAGGCGGGCTACATCGTCGCCACCCGGGGGTCCAGCGCCTTCGATGACCCCGGCGTCTTCTATGAGATCCCCTTCGTCAACAAGATTCGGCCGCGCGTCAAGGCCTGGAGGGAGGCCGGTTACCCCGGGGCCACCAGCATCACCCGCCGCCTCCTCGAGTACTGGAAGGACCGCGAAGAGCGGGGGAGCTTCCCCTTCTTCTTCTGCCAGCTTGAGGCCATCGAGACGCTCATCTGGCTAACTGAGGCGCCCGCCGCAGAAAAGACCGGGATTGATATCGAGGGCGACGGCGGCGAGTTCCTCCGCTACTGCTGCAAGATGGCCACTGGCACCGGCAAGACCGTCGTCATGGCCATGCTCATCGCCTGGCAGGTCCTCAACAAGACCGCATACCCCACCGACCCCCGATTCTCCAAAAACGTCCTCGTCGTCGCCCCCGGCCTCACCGTCAAAAGCCGCCTCTCCGTCCTCGTCCCCTCCTCCGAGGGGAACTACTATGACGCCTTCGCCATCGTCCCGCCCGGCCTCGCTGAGAGCCTCAGGCAGGGGAAAGTCCTCGTCCGGAACTGGCACTTGCTCGCCTGGGAGAGTGAAGATCAGATCCAGAAGAGGAAGAGCGTCGACAAACGCGGCCCAAAGAGCGACGAAGCCTACGTCCGTGAGGTCCTCGGCGACCTGGCCCGGCACAACAACCTCATTGTCATCAACGACGAGGCTCACCACGCCTGGCGGGTTCCGGCGGAATCAAAGGTCAGAGGGATCGCCAAAGACGAGATCGATCAGGCCACCATCTGGATCCAGGGCCTCGACCGTATTCACAGAGCGAGGAACATCCTCTCCTGCTTCGACTTCACCGCCACGCCCTTTGCCCCGAGCGGGAAGAGGAGCGACGAAGAAGCCCTCTTCACCTGGATCGTCAGCGACTTTTCCTTAAACGACGCCATCGAGTCAGGTCTTGTCAAGACACCCCGTGTCGTCATCCGCGACGACGCCAACCCGCGGCCCGAGGACTACCGGTCACGGTTCTACCACATCTACACAGACCCTGAGGTCTACGACGACCTCAACCGCAAGGGCGCCGAAGAATCCGAACCCCTCCCCGACCTCCTCAACACCGCCTACTACTTCCTCGGCCTCGACTGGCAGGAGAAGAAGAGGGAGTGGGAAGCGGCTGGCTACCGGACCCCGCCGGTCATGATCACCGTCGCGAACACCACCGAGACTGCGGCGAGAGTCGCCTATGCCTTCACCCACAAAAAGATCCGGATCGATGACCTCTGCGACAGTGACAGGATCCTCCACATCGACTCAAAGGTACTCAAAGAGGCCGAGACCCTCGACGAATCACTGACCACCACAACAGGCGAGGATGAAGAGGCGAACCGGCCACTCACCAAAAAAGAAAGGGCTCTCTACCTCCGGCAGCAGGTCGATACCGTTGGGAAATATGGTGAGGCTGGCGAGAAGATCCAGAACGTCATCTCCGTCGGCATGCTCTCCGAGGGCTGGGACGCCCGGACGGTCACGCACATCATGGGCCTCCGGGCCTTCTCCAGCCAGCTCCTCTGCGAACAAGTTATCGGCCGGGGGCTCCGGCGCACCAGTTACGATATCGACGAGGAGACCGGCCTCTTTTCGCCCGAATACGTCAACATCTTTGGTATCCCCTTCACTTTCCTCCCCCACGAAGGAGGAGGCGATGCCCCGCCACGACCGGAGAAACCCAAGACCCGGATCGAGTCGCTCCCCTCCCGCCGGAAGTACGAGATCACCTGGCCGAACGTGCTCCGGGTCGAGCACACCTACCGGCCACGGCTCACCCTCGATATCGAGACCGCCAAACCTCTTGTTCTCGATGCTGCAGAGACACCGCAGATTGCCGAACTCGCCCCGGTCATCGACGGCAAACCGGCCGTCGACCAGATCACCACCATCGACCTTGAGGAACTCGGCCGGATCAGGCTCCAGCGAATTGTCTTCGAGACAGCACGGGACCTCCTCGACCAGATGCGCCCGGAGTGGCGAGGCACCGCCGCGGAGCTCGTCGGGCAACTGGTCGGCCTCGTCGACCGGTTCCTCCGTTCGGATAAGATCAGGTTCGCACCCCTCATCTTCAGCACCGACGACATGCGCCGGCGGATCCTGCTCATCCTCAACATGAACAAGGTTGTCCAGCACATCTACGAGCAGATCCGCGAGACAAACACCGAAGCCATCGAGCCTGTCCTCGACCCAGCGCGCCCCATTCGCTCGACAACTGACATGCCGGTCTGGTATACCACCAAGCCCTGTGGAGAAACCGCAAAATCGCAGATCAACTTCTGTGTCTACGATAGCACCTGGGAGGCCACCGAGGCCTTCGCCCTCGACCGGAACCCTGCGGTGCAGGCATGGGCCAAGAACGACCACCTCGGGTTTGAGATATTCTATCTCTACCAGGGCGTCGTACGAAGGTATCGACCGGATTATCTGATCCTGCTTGAGAACGGGGAATACCTGGTGCTGGAGACGAAGGGCCAGGATAGCCAGCAGAACAGGGCAAAGCGGGCCGCCCTTGCTGAATGGGTTCGTGCCGTCAACGGGCACGGCGGGTTCGGTACCTGGCACTCCGACGTCTCGTTCAACACGGCCGACGTCGATGGGATCATTGAGAAATACACCCCCGATAAGCAGCCTACCGGACATGTGGAGAGTTTGACGGTATGACCGGGTGTCACAACCAGAGTATGGGGACGGGGACTGGAACGGGTCTTGCTTTTCCAGTATACATTCCAGACCCATCCCTCATTCAATTGCCTTTCCGCCGCGATTCATTCCCACCCAGCCTCTTCACTCCCGCCGACGTCGCCCGCCATGACCACATTCGCCCTCGTCGGGAGATGCTCGACCTGAACAGGCACCTCGCGGCGGCGAGGGCTCTGCACGAGAAGGAGGCGCTCGCCGGGATGATCGACGCGATCGACCGGCAGATCGATAGGTTGGTCTACGGGCTGACGGAGGAGGAGATAGCGATTGTGGAGGGATTTATATGAGATTTTATGACGATCCGTTAGCGATCAGCACTGATACCTGGGTGGAAGTGCTGATAGACAGAACGGTGACCGGAGAACGCGACTTGACTCTGTTACGATTGGTATACGAGAGCGAAAACCGCGAGACATACGCATCAAAGATAGCGCCTTATTTAAATTATACGAGCCATGCTCCGGTGAACTCGCGGGTCGCTCTATTTAGCAAACGGGTCATTAAAATGACCGGGGCTCAGCCACCCCTGAGAGAAGACGGATCAGTCCGATGGTGGCATGTCCCCTTTTTGGGCCGCGATGAAAAGAGCGGCAAATGTGCCTGGATCATGCGATCTGAACTGGTGGCGGCATGCAAACAGGTCTTCGGTCAAAGCGACTCAGAACTCGTTTATCCCGGAGAGGTGACTCTTGAGGATAAGGTCGCCCTGCACTACGAAGGCGCCGTGAAGCGGATCTACGTAAACCGTTACGAGCGAGAAAAACAGGCACGAATTGAGTGCATAGAACATTACGGCTGCCGATGCGCCGTTTGCGGCTTTGATTTTGAGAAGGTGTACGGGCCGACAGGACAGGATACAATCCATGTGCACCACCTCGTGCCCCTCTCTACCATACGAAAGGAGTACAAGATCGACCCGGTGCGGGACCTACGCCCCGTATGCCCGAACTGCCATCTCATCATCCACAGCAGAAAAGAACCTTTCACGATAGATGAGGTAAAAGAGCAGATCAGGGCAGGCAGAGGCCGGTAAGCATCTGTATGGGTGCCCATCTGCACCACGGATAACCGGGTAATCCACTCAAACACCTTCCAGAATCGTAACATCAAAGTGTCCGGGTACTCAGAAGAGAATTTTTTTTACATTGAGGTAAAAGAACTCTCTATGTCACTCTACGACCGGTGGCAGGGATCGGAACTCTCTGTTCTGGAAAAGGAGCTCATTTTTCATAGGGAAAACACCGGCTTCGTTGAGTATGATACAAAAGACGGGAAATACTTCTATCTCCACCCATCACCGTTCTTGAACAGTCCAAAGAGAGAGATTTTCTGCGCTGAATCATGCGACCCGCCAGCAGAACATACCTTCGTCGAGGTCGAGATCGAATCCGAACGAGAATTTATGCCCAATGGGTCCCAGGACCGCATCACCGTGAAAACCATCTGCGGCTGGAAACCTTTCGATCCGAGCCCGCTTGCGGAGCGCAGAAAAATTATGGACTACGAAGAGATTGTGCACTATTTCACCCTGCCGTTCCGGGGCGAGGAGGAGACAATCGAACAGATTGCAAAATGTTCCGCTCTCTACTCGCTTTCTTCTCCGCCGATCACCAATGAGGTGGGGGGGATCAACGCTGCCGTCCTCGGGAAGAAGACACAGTGGAACACCTTCAGAGGATCGATGAGAGTCATTCCTCAGGACTTCTTCCGTCCCGGCTCGCGGTATTATTACTACATATCCGATCAGGAGAAGTGTACGGTCAAAAGAGGGTGCGAGGAGGCAAACCGGGCGATCTATCGGCCAGATGAATACATCATGGATATTCCACTTGTTGTGGAGGAAGCATCACTTAACCAACTATCGAAGGATTGCAGAGAACTCATAAATGAAGAACGGCCGATTATCACCTCATACATCCTCGATGCTCTTATCATCAAACCAGACCCGATGAACTCTGTTGAGAAGACGATAATCGATGCAGTGCATACCATACGGGAAGAGTACAAGCGAACCGGGTACTCGCCCTACAAACAAAACCTGGGCGATGCAGTCCCCAAGCTGACTTCATCGCTCGCCCGGCTTCAGCGAGCCTCGAAAGCCACCCAATCCGACGTCAAAGATGCCGTCGAACTCTGGCTGGACATGCACTCGAAAGCGAACAAGATCTACTCTTCTCCGCTCAAGGTCGCAAAGCGATATGATCTGCTCGATACTGCACGGAAGTTGTATGTGGAACTCCATGAGATCTATGGACTTGAATTCTGGATCCCGCTCGATGAGGCTATAACCCGGACAACGCTGCGCCCGGAGGAGTTCATGGTCTCTCTTGAATCACTGATCTTTACAGGATATGCTGTGAGAAAAACGGGAGCCATAAAGATTCTCTAGGCTTCAAAGGGGTTCAAATGAGAGCCTGAAACCGGGCATTCAAAATGTTTCGCTAGCAAAAGCGTCGGATTGGACCTTCCATCGGCCTGCCCTATGCCAAAAAGAATGGGCTCTACCCCACTCACCCGCAATCTGCACCACTATCTCCGGCTCATACCGCAGCACAACCTCGCTCATTCTCCCGCCGGCCTGCACCCGGATCAGGTCGTCCAGCCGCAGGGAGTCGAGCTTCTGTAGCTGCTTGAAGATGGGCCGGATACGGAAACTGAGCCCGCCTCGAGACCGGACGACACAAGAAATGAAGAATTGCGCTGATATCTGTGAAAAGGGAAGAGAGATCGCAGGTGAGGACTCTCAACAAATTGCTGCAAACTACTACAAATCACTACAAACCATTTCAGGGAGCAGGTTCAAAAAACTGTTTTTCCTTAGTCGTATTCCACATCCGACAAGATTTAATTGAGTTCATTTCTACAATCATCTCCAATCAGATTGCCGGTCATGATTTATGCGGCTTGTCGGATGCGAGAACCCATGTAGCAGCCTTTGTTCTCCCGACAGCTCGTATCGTCCCTTCTTTTCGCATCTCTTGAAGCAGATCCCGGATAAAGTGGTACTTCTGTTCATCGTTTAATGCATCTGAAACTTTGTTAAACAAAAGGTCCTCAATATCCGACCTCTTCGCTTCGCGATATGTTTTCAGATATGCCATTACCAGCCCCTTGAAATGCGCTTTATCAAGTGACCGCTTCCGGATATAATCGGCTCGCATATCTGTCTCGGCAGCGACACCCACTGAGACACGAAGATTCGGAGACCGACCCTCGATGAGTTGCTTCTTTCGGAGAATTCTACGCTCTTCCGGAGTGATCGATATCCCTTTCTGCACCTTATCGAGAGTTATAACATCCATCAGCGTCAGATCTTTTCGTCGGATCAACATCCGGGTATACTTCTCATCGATCACCCGTCCGAGAATGGTAACTCGCACAACCCTTTCTTCGCTGAGATCATAGTCCGGCATCGGGAAATAACGATCTCGTTGTTTCGAAAACATGCGCTTGATCCCGCTGCCTATCGTATCAATCATATTCAATTCGACCATTGCATTTGCAAGGAAAGGATTTCGATACCAATCAGGGGGCATATCACGCTCAATTACAGTCCGGACGGTTCCCGGAATAAAATCACCGCGATTCGTAAACATCAGAGAATCAGGCCTTTCGGTTACCGTGATGCGAGCAGATTGCTGGTAGTCCTGGTGTGCGATGCAGTTGTGCAACGCTTCGCGGACCACCCACCGGTCATACTGTGAAACTTCCGTGGGAAAGAGCGTCTCCTCAGAAATATGGCGAATAGTGAGATTTCGGATCTTTTCAAACACTTTATCGACTGCAAGAATCAATGGCTGATCGAAATGGGCATAATCGATCTCAATTTCTGCATCGTTCCGCAAAACCCAGGTGATGCGTGCAATGGCAGGTAAGAGGTAGTGTCCCGCTTCGCCCTTTCCAAGGAGAAGGATTGCGGTCTTCGTTATCTTGCCGTCTCTGCAAACCTTTGCTTTATTCAGAAAGGTCGCGTCATCCCATTCATCAATCTCTTCTGCGAGATCCTGATGCTTTTTCTTAGATTTAGCACGTGCAAACGCGATTGCTTCCGGATCGAGATCGGCGATTGTAGCGCCGTCACAGATCTCGGCAGACCAGTCAGGTAGCGGTGCACGTATTCGATCGATCTCATGAAGCCCCAAAGGCTCAAGCGAATCATGAGTGCGACCATATGCAACGCGCCTCCATGTAGTCGGAACTCCGCGAAGAGCAGGTGGGATTTCGAACATGATCACCCGCATCCCATTGACGGCGATCTCGTGAATTGCATGAAACGTCATCTGATGATTCGTCTGCTGCCCGATCTTCTGCTTGAGATGTTCGAGTCCGGGCGGCATGAGACAATAGTTTGACCCAACAATCTTTCTAGGAGGTTTATCGGTAACACCAAAGATGAGCCACCCGGCAGCTTCTCCATTCAGGCTGGCTTCATTGCTTAGCGCAGAGAAATATCTGCCGATGTCGTCAAAATCAAGATTACTTTTTGCTTCCTTGAACTCAATCCATTCCGTTTCAGCCGGAAGCAGCAGGAATTCCTGTAACCGGGAAAGCATTACAGTAGATATCCCCCTCTCACATTAGGATAGTTTCGCTGCACGCAACTCTTCTTCTGTAGGGCTATCCTTATTTCTTCGGCAGCGCCGCATCCTCCACCGGCAGACTACATTCCCTCCGTCCCTGGTACTATACCCGTTCTTCTCCTCCTGTCCGGGACCTCTGACGACCATGACCGGTTCGAACCTCGCCGGTCATCGTCTGCCGGGGAGTGCTCGTCGCGCCATACTCCGCATTGTGCTCCTCGCACGGAGGAATGGCGCACGGAGGAATGGCGCACGGAGGAATGGCGCACGGAGGAATGGCGCAAGGCCACCCCTCAAACGACCCCCACCGCCCGGACGCTTCGCGCCTCCTCCCGCCCCCTCAGGAGGGCCTGGCGGTGCAAGGCGATAGATCGTGGATGGGGGAGATGCAACCAGCGACCCGAATCGCTCCCCCGATGTGACAAACGCCTCCCGCACGGAGCATGGTGCCGCAGCACGATGTGGAGCACGCACTCCTGCAGGTGGGACCGGTGAGGCTCCCCAGAGGACAACCGTCCCCGTCGCGCGATGAAGCAGAGGGCTAGGGAGTCTTTCATTGCCCTAACGAGGAGGAATTTCATGGAAAAATTGGTAAGGATGCGGGGCAGACGATCGCATCCGGGTGAAAACCGCACTAGAGAATATCCCGATTAATTGTCTCCGTGGGTGCCGCCCAATAAAATAAGCAGTAACCCACATGTTGCCGAGCATCCCAAATAGGAAGCTCAAGATGTATAGCACACTTGACTCTCACGGGCGTGCTCTATCGAACGAAAATGCAAGAAGAGGAGAATCGAACCTGAAGTTAGGATGCGGGGGAAGGGATTCGAACCCTTGAACTCCTGCGAGACTGGACCCTAAATCCAGCGCCTTTGACCTGGCTCGGCAACCCCCGCGTGGATATATATCGGTGCCGGGAGAATTATACTTGCTCCTTGGAGGCCGCACCCCGCACACCGGAAGAGGCGGGGCGGTTCTGGCGGGCCAGTTCTGCACGGGAGGCGAACATTTTTCCGGTTTACCCGGGATCCGGCAAACAGAGGGAAAGGAAATCTTTTTGCGAAGGACTGCACATACCTGAACTGATGGTCAGGCACGAGTGTGGGTTTGAGGCCCCGATCTATTGTAAACGGTGCGGGAGACCCCTATCCTGCGACGAACGTACGGGTGGTCTGTTCTGTCCGCATTGCGGAAGGCGAGTGAGCCTCCTCTGTCCCGGTTGCGGGCGTCTCTGGTAAGTCAGACCCGATTTTTCACCCACTCGGCATACCGGGCCCGTAACCTTTGAAGGTCCTGTTCGGTGAGGTCTTCTTTTCCGGTCCGGTGAAGGTACGACTCCAGTTGTTCCACCACCTGTTCTGCGTCCAGGAAGTCGTCGGTCTCCAGGTAGACCGGCGCACGTCCGACGTTGATCGCCTCCCCGCACATCGGACAGAGCCTCCAGCGCTGATAGCGGTCCACATAGGTGAAGGTCTTGCAGCCCGGGCAGCGGATGACGAGATACATACCTACTGGGAGTAGGCGGTCGGCCGGATAAATAGTTATCTATCTTATCTTCTTCCGGGGTTTGGAGCGCTCTATGGGCGAGGGTTCCGCCTCCTTCGCGGCACAAGGTTCCTGACAGCCGGCCCGTGGATCACCTTCCCGAAGGTATCGTAGCGCGAACCGTGGCAGGGACAGTCCCAGGTCTCTTCGGCGTTGTTCCAGGCGACGGTGCAGCCCATGTGCATGCAGGCCGGGTCCAGCGCAACGACTCCCCCGCGCCCGTCCCGAAAGACCGCAACCTTCCGCCCGTCGATCTCGACGACCCTCCCTTCCCGGGGCGGTATCACCGCGGCTTCTCGGTCGAGCCGGCCGGCGTCGATCTCGACCGGTCCCTTGACGACCGCGGGTTTCTTCCGTACCCCGTCGGGATACTCCGGCTGCCCCCCGAACCGTGCAGGATCGAAGACCTCCGCCCAGGGATTCGTGCGGCCCCGGACCAGGTCCGTGAGGATCATCCCTGCCGCGGTGCCGTTGGTCATCCCCCACTTCCCGAACCCCGTGGCGACGAAGACGCGGTCGTGCCCGGAGGCGAGCGGGCCGATGTAGGGGACGCGATCGGCCGTGACGTAGTCCTGCGCCGACCAGCGGTAGTCGACGACTCCGTCCGGATAGACCGAACGTGCATACGCTTCAAGGCCGCGGCAGTGCGCTTTCGTGTCGGTCGCCTGCCCGGTGTCGTGCTCCGCACCGGTGACGATGACCAGTTCGCCGGCATCTGCGGGATGCGACCGCCAGGAGTGAACGGGCCCTCCGGCGTTGATGAAGACGCCGTCCGGAAACGGTTCGCCGGTCCGGATGCCGAGGGCGTAGGAGGTAGACGGCCGCATCCGGGCGAAATATGCGCCGGGACAGTCGTAGAAGGGATACTGCGTGGCGAGAACGGCGTAGTCGGAAGAGAGCGTTCCCCGGTCGGTCCTCACCGCGACGCCGTCCGGCCGCTCCTCGAGGTCCAGGGCCCTTGTCGTCTCAAAGACGTAACTCCCCTCCCCCGGGAGGTGTCCGGCGAGCAGCAGCAGGTAGTTACGGGGGTGGAACTGCGCCTGGTCCTCCAGAGCGACGGCCCCGTAGGTCTCCATCGGCAGCGGCACGTCGTCCACGAACGCCGCCGGGAGCCCGAGGCTTCGTGCCGCGTCGGCCTCGGCCGCAACAGACTCGCGGGTCTCTTCCGACTCAGCGTAGGTGTAGGCAGGTTTTCGCTCGAAACTGCACGGGATGCTGTATTCCCGGACGAGTGAGGCGATCATCTCGATTGCCGCCCGGTTTGCAGCGGCGTACTGCCGGGCCCCTGCTTCGCCGAACCGATCGATGAGGTCCCGGTAAATCAGCCGGTGAAGGGAGGTGATCTTCGCCGTCGTATACCCGGTGGCGCCCGTGACGATCCGGTAGGCGTCGATGAGGGCGACGGTCAGTCCCGCGCGTTTCAGCAGAAAGGCCGTGGTGATCCCCGCGATTCCGCCTCCGATCACCGCAACGTCCGCGTGTCCGTCCCCGTCAAGCGGCGGAAACCCCGTCTCCGGCGAGGAATCTATCCAGTACGACTCCGCCGTCCCCGGCAGATCGGTGCTCCGGTCCGGTGATGCTTCCATACCCCCCCGTACCTCCGCCTGACGGGAAGACCGCGCACCCATATAACGGTTGTGCGAAGGCACGCCGTTACGCATAAGTGTGATCGCGGGGATGCAGAGGTGATCGGGATGGGGGATATTCACGGGATCAGGGATTATGAACCGTACGTAGGAAAAGAGACCGTACGCCGCATTGAGGCGAAGGCCCGGCCGCTCCGGGACCTCCACGTCATGCACATGAACTCCACCTACTACGGCGGCGGCGTCTCCCAGGTCCTGTCGTCTCTGACGCTCCTGATGAACAGTCTCGGCATAGAGACCGGGTGGCGCGTCGTCCACGGCCCGCCGGACTTCTTCAGCGTGACAAAGAAGTTCCATAACGCCCTCCAGGGTACCGAAATCAACCTGACCGACCGCAAGAAGGAGATCTATGAAGATGTCGTTCACGAGAATGCGATACGGAACCACCTCGACCACGACGTGATCATCATTCACGACCCGCAGCCGCTCCCGTTGATCACCCATTACCGGAAGAAATGCCCCTGGATCTGGCATTGCCATGTCGATCTCACCACTCCTGACCCGGCGGTCTGGAACTACCTTCTCCCGTTCATCGAGAAGTACGACGCCGTCATCTTCTCAAACAGGGATTACCGGCAGAACCTCCGAACACCGCAGGTCTTCTTCACGCCAGGTGTCGATCCCTTCTCCATCGTGAACCGGGAACTCTCCGAGAGCGCCATCGACGAGCGCCTTGCACACTACCATATTCCGACCGACCTCCCCCTGGTCGTTCAGGTCTCGCGGTTCGACCACTGGAAGGACCCCGAGGGGGTCGTCCGGGCTTTCCAGAAGGCCAGGAAGGAGGAGGAGTGCACCCTGGTCCTCGTCGGGAACGTGGCGACCGACGACCCGGAGGGCGCGGACGTCTACCGGTCGCTCCTCTCCCACCGGGGCGAGCGGATCATCGTGCTGAGCGTCCAGGACGGGGCGCTCGTGAATGCGCTCCAGCGCCGGGCGGCGGTCGTCCTGCAGAAGTCCCTCCGGGAGGGGTTCGGGCTGACGGTATCGGAGGCGATGTGGAAGGGTGCGGCGGTGGTCGGCGGCAACGTCGGCGGCATCCGCTACCAGATAGAGGACGGCGTGAGCGGATTTCTGGTCTCCTCCGTCGATGAGGCTGCGGAGAGGATCGTCCGGCTGCTCCGCGACCCCGACCTCGCGGAACGGCTCGGACGTGCGGCGCGCGAGCGGGTGCGAGAATGCTTCCTCTTCACCCGCTCCGTCGAGCAGTACCTTGACCTGATCGGCGCGTTCGATCCGGAGTTCCGGCTGACGCGGGAGGTGGAGTCTCCCTGCTGGTGATTCTCCAAAAAACAGGGTCGATCACGCGCCGCGCACCCGACCGCAACTGTAATCGGTGAAATTCGGCGGCGCCCGGTTGCTGAAAACCCGAGCATTTTTCTGCAAGCGGAGACGATCACTGATCCATGGCAATCCAGGTAATCGGTGTTCAGGGCCTCCCCCTGATCCAGAACGGCGACGACCTGCCAGCCCTGATCTGCGACCGGGTCAGGTTCGAAGACGGAGATATCCTCGCGGTCGCCTCGTCGGTCTACTCAAAGGCAAAGGGCTTCACCCGCGACCTCGCCGAGATCAACCCCGGTGCGGACGCCGTCCGGATCGCGGCAAAGACGAAGGAAGACCCCCGCTTCGTGCAGGCGGTGCTGGACTCGTCGACCGATATTCTGCTCGAGCACCCGTTCATCCTCTCCGCCCTCCCATCCGGTCACATCGGCGTGCGGGCAGGCGTCGACCACAGCAACGTCGAAGACGGCCGGATCATCGTCCTCCCTCCCGACCCCATGGGGGCCGCCGGCGAGGTCCGGAACGCGATCCGTCGCATCTCCGGAAAGGACGTCCGGGTGCTCATCACCGACACCTGCGGGCGGTCGTTCCGGCGCGGCCAGACCGGCATCGCCATCGGATGGTCAGGAATGACGGCGATCAACGATTATCGGGGCGACACCGACCTCTTCGGCCATGTCCTCGAGATCACCGAAGAAGCAGCGATCGATGAGGTTGCGGCCTTCGCAAACTTCGTCATGGGCGAGAGCCACCAGGGTGTTCCTGCCGTGGTCTTCCGGAACTGCCGGACCTGGAACGGGCACGATTCCGTCTACTTCACGCCGAAAGAGGATATCATCAGGGCGGCCCTGACGGCCCTGAAGAACAAAAAGGATTAGAAGAGGGCATTGAGGATAAAGACTGCCGCCCCGGTCACGATGGTTACGATGATCACGACTTGCGGGCTGATATGGATTGCCCGGTGATCTTCACTGTCGTAGTAGTTGACCAGGCCGGCAGAGGAGACCAGTCTTCCGCCAGATTTTTTCGCCATACAGAAATATTCTCTCTTACCATATTTAAAACACGGGTCCAACCAAATGCAAGCCGCATCGTATGTCGTCACCGGCCGGGCGCTTCTCGGCGAAGACCTCAGGGAAGAGGACGTCAGCATTGTCGTTTCGGGGGGGGTTATCACCTCGATAGAGCCCGCTCCCCGGAGACCGAACCGCTGGATCGTGCCCGCCTTCTTTAACGCCCATACCCACCTCGGCGACACCGTCGCGATGGACCTCCCTGTCCGGGGCAGCCTTGCGGACCTCGTCAAACCCCCGAACGGGTTAAAACACAGGGTCCTTGCGGCAACTCCGCGGGCCGACCTCGTCAGGGGGATGCGGTCAAGCATCGTCGCGATGATCGCGACCGGAACAGCCGGGTTTGCCGACTTCAGGGAAGGAGGGGCTGCAGGTGTGGCGGCGCTCCGCGAGGCGGCCGCCGGACTCGACTGCCTGCCCGTCATCCTCGGCCGCGAAGGCGGCGAGGAGGTGAGCGACGGGGCGGGCATCAGCAGCGCCCACGACGTGGCGAACGCCGAAGAGGTCGTCAGAGGCGCGCGGGCCGCGGGGAGGCTCGTCGCCTTCCACGCCGGGGAGAAGAACCCGGACGATATCGATGAAGCGCTCACGTTTGAGCCAGACCTGCTCGTCCATTGCACCCACGCGACGGACGCGCAGCTCCGGCGGATCGTCGATATGGATATCCCCGTCGCCGTCTGCCCGCGGTCGAACTGGTTGCTCGGCGTCGCGGCGTCCCCGGCGCACCCGCCGATTGCGCGCATCCTCGAACTCGGCGGCAGGTTCTATCTCGGGACGGACAACGTTATGTTCGTCCAGCCGGACCTCTTCCAGGAGATGGCCTTCACCGCGACCGTCTACCGCGCGCCCCCTGCCGACGTCCTGCGCGCTGCGGTCTCGGGGGCCGGACTCGCCGGAAGACCGGGATACCTCGAAGAGGGGCAGGAAGCACATCTGCTGGTCTTAAACCCGGAGAAAGGTAATCTCTCCTTCAGTAAAGACATCCGGGCAACCGTTGTAAAGCGGCTGGATTCTTCATTCGTCGACCAAACAGTTTTAACCACGCAATAGAAAACAGATAAGAAGTATCTGTTCTGCGTGGTGTGTGTGTATGTTCCGTAAGATACTTGTTGCTATAGACGGTTCAGAGCCGGCTAACCGGGCTTTAGAGGAGGCTATCGGCGAGGCCGGCGTCTGGAACGCCGAAGTTCATGTTGTTTATGTGGTCGAATCCGGACTCTTTTCGTCCCTTCCTATGGACAACACACTCGAAGTCATGTACAGTGTTTTGCAGAAGGAAGGCAAGGAGGTTCTTGAAGCAGCTCGAAAGAAGGCGGATGCAGCAGGCGTTTCGCTGACCACGCACCTCGGGCAGGGGCATGCGGGGTCTCAGATCGTCGCCCTCGCCAAAGAACTGGGAGTCGATCTCATCATGCTCGGGTCTTACGGCAAGAGCGGTGTCGACCGCCTCCTCCTCGGCAGCGTGACCGATTACGTCGTGCGGAACAGTTCTATTACGACCACGGTGGTGAGATCATAGCCGCTTCTCAGCAGATGTTCGTCCGGGACTTTATGGTAACCGACGTCGTCTGCGTTGAGATCCCCGGCAACAGGGACGACGTTCTGCGCATCTTAAAGCGCACGGGTATAAGTGGTGTGCCGGTCTTGAAGAACGGAGAGCTTGTCGGCATCATCACGCGTAAGGACCTTCTCCGCAAGGCGGAAGAGACCCAGCTCGGGCTTTTGATGACGCCGAACCCGGTCGTCATCAGGCCGGACGCTCCCATCTCGGAGGCGGCCCAGTTGATGGTGCGGCATAACATCAGGAGGCTGCCCGTCATGGAAAACGGGTCGATGATCGGGCTCATCAGCGTGGCCGACCTTATCGGCGCCATCGCCCAGATGCGCCTCACCACCCTCATCAAGGACAACTACGTCAGCAAGACCTATGCCCTCTGGGAAGAGACGCCCCTCTCGCTGGTGGGGAGAGTCCTTGAGATCTCCGGCTACGACGCCATCCCCGTTCTGATGGAGGACGGCACGCTCACCGGCATCATATCGGAGCGGGACCTCATCAGGCACTCGCGCATTGAGGACGGCGTCGAGGTCAGCGACTTCTCAAACGGCACGGACGATGACGAGTGGACCTGGGAGAGCATCCGGGATATGCACACCATCAGTTACGGGATCTCCCGGATCCAGCTCCTCCCGATCCCCGTGAAGAACGCGATGGTCCGGAACGTTCTCGCAGTTCCTTTGAACGCCGAGGTCAGCGAGTGTGCGCTGAAGATGAGGCGGTCCCGGGTCGATCAACTCCCGGTGGTCAACGGGAACAAGCGGCTCATTGCCATGCTCTTCGATCGGGAGTTGATCAAAGTCCTGCTGCCGGACCCGCAGGGTCTGCGAAAGAGTTAAGGGGCAACATTCATATAGTATATGGATGACTATCAAGTCGTGCCCAAAAGTCGGTACGACGATAAATTTATGTTTTATGATATCACTATACGCTTAACCGCTTTTGAGCGAGATAAAGTGTTTTAATGATTTTAGGGGTGCTTCAATGGCTGATATTTCCCAACAGATAATGACAGGCACAACCACGGTAGGACTGATCTTCGACGGCGGCGTTGTCCTTGCGACAGAGATGCGGGCAACGATGGGAACCATGATCGCGAGCAAGCGGGCCAAGAAGATCTATCAGATCACGCCGAGGATTGGCCTCACCACCGCCGGCGGCGTCGGTGACGCGCAGCAACTCGTTCGGATACTGCAGGTCGAGTGCAACCTCTTTGAGATGCGCCGCGGCAAGACCATGTCCGTCGGTGCGGCATCGACCCTGCTCTCGAATTACCTGAATCAGAACCGCTACTACCCGTATTACGTCCAGCTCCTGATGGGCGGGTTCGACGATGAAGGACCGAGCGTCTACTCCGTCGATGCCATGGGCGGAGCGACGAAGGAAGAGGATATCGTCGCTACCGGCTCGGGATCTCCCTATGCCTACGGTGTGCTCGAGGACCAGTATCGCCCCGACATGAAGGAGGACGAGGCAAAGGACCTCGCCGTCCGCGCCGTCAGCTCGGCGATGCGCCGTGACGCTGCATCCGGCGAGAACATCATGGTGGTCGTGATAACGAAGGAGAAATACGAAGAACACATAGAGAGCGGGTTGCAGAGGCCGTCTGCGGCCCACTCGACATCCTGACATTTTTTAGGACGATTTTAATGGTTATTGATGAGAAACTCCGGGACCTTAAGGAGCAGATCGAGAAGATTGTTCCCAGTGGGATTGCAATTTCGGACGTCGAGTTTGAGGGGCCTGAACTTGTCATTTATACCGATGATCCGAAACTGTTTGCCGATCAGGCGGACCTGATAAAAGTACTGGCGCGCGACCTCCGGAAGCGCATCGTCGTGCGCCCGAATATCCTTGAGGACCCGGAACGGGCGGCTCAGGAGATCCGGGCCGTGGTGCCGGAGAGTGCGGGGATCTCCGATCTCTTCTTCGACCCGGAGACCGGCGAAGTCCTGATCGAGGCGGAGAAGCCCGGCGTCGTCATCGGCAAGAACGGCATTACGCTCCGGGAGATCACAAAGCAGATCGGCTGGACGCCGAAGGTTGTCCGGACACCGCCCATCGAGAGTTCGACGGTGAAGCAGATCCGCACCTACCTCCGGTCGGTGAAGGACGAACGCAAGGCGTTCCTGCGAGCGATCGGCCGCCGCATCCACCGGGAGGTCACGAGCAAAGACCAGTGGCTGCGGGTCACCACGCTCGGATGCTGCCGTGAGGTCGGCCGTGCTGCGTTCCTGGTCTCGACGCCGGAGAGCAAGATCCTGGTGGACTGCGGGGAGAAGCCGGGCAGCGCCCAGAACGGGACGCCGTACCTCTACGTGCCCGAGATTTATCCGCTCGACTCGCTCGATGCGGTGGTGCTCACCCATGCGCACCTCGACCACTGCGCTCTCGTTCCCCTTCTCTTCAAGTACGGCTACGAAGGGCCGGTCTACTCGACCCCGCCGACGAGAGACCTCTCGACGATGCTTCAGCTCGACTACCTTGACGTCGTCCGGAAGGAGACGGATAAGATCCCCTACACCTCAAACGAGGTGCGGACCTACATGAAGCACTCCATCACCCTCAACTACGGCAGCGTGACCGATATCGCCCCCGACGTCAAGCTCACCTTCCATAACGCGGGGCATATCCTCGGGTCGGCCATCGCGCACTTCCATATCGGTGAAGGTCTCTACAACATTGCGTTTACCGGGGACTTCAACTACCAGAAGACGCGGCTCTTCTCCCCGGCGGTATCGACCTTTCCCCGCCTTGAGGCGCTCTTCATGGAGAGCACCTACGGCGGGTCGAACGATATCCAGCCCCAGAGGAAAGACGCGGAGGATAAACTCTACGAGACGGTCTCGCGGACGATCAAGCGCGGCGGCAAGGTGATCATCCCTGCGTTTGCCGTCGGGCGGTCGCAGGAGGTCATGCTCGCCCTCGAGGAGGGTATCCGGAAGCAGAAGATACCCCCGGTGAAGATCTACCTCGACGGTATGATCAAGGAAGCGACGGCCATCCACACGACCTACCCGGAGTACCTCAACAGCGATCTCCGGAACCAGATCTTCCGCGAGGGCCTCAACCCCTTCCTTGCCGAGGCGTTCGTCCAGGTGGACTCGCCGGCCATCCGCGAGCAGGTGATTACGGGCGACCCGTGCGTCATCATCACCACGAGCGGCATGTTGAACGGCGGGCCGGTGATGGAATATCTCAAGGCTCTCGGCCCCGATGAGCGCAATGCGCTTGTCTTCGTCGGCTACCAGGCGGAAGGGACGCTCGGGCGGCGCATCCAGAAGGGGTGGCGGGAGATCCCGCTCGGGTGGCGCGAGACGATCGTGATCAACCTCGAGATCGTGACGAGCGACGGGTTCTCCGGCCACTCGGACAGGAAGCAGCTGATGAACTACGTCGCTCACCTTCAGCCGCGCCCGGAGAAGATCTTCACCATCCACGGCGACGAGAACAAGACCCTCGACCTTGCAAGTTCCATCTACAAGCGCTACCGCATCGAGACGCATTCTCCCATGAACCTTGAGACCTACCGCATGATCTAGGGATGCTCCGGAATCTGCCCGTCCTTCTCGGGATATTCGTGGTGATGGCGCTCTCGAACGCCGTCGTCCCGGTGCTTCCCGATTTCGGCGAGGGAGCGGCGATGCAGGGTGCGGTCTACGCCGCCTACTTTCTCGGCACGTTCGTTACGGTGCTGCCGGCAGGGATGGCAAGCGACCGGATCGGCCGCGTACCGTTCATCCGTGCCGGTCTTCTCCTGACCTTCGCAAGCGGAGTCCTCATCCTGCTCTTTCCTTCCGGGTTGCCGCTGATCGTCTTCCGGGTGGTGGAGGGGATCGGTGCCGGGCTCTTCCTCTCGGCGGCGTTTGCGTGGGCAAATTCGCACCCGTCGTCCGGGCGGGTCAGCGGATATGTTGTGGCGGCCCAGAACCTGGGCCTGGTCGTGGGGCTCCTTGCCGCAGGCTGGCTCGATGCGGCCCTCAATAGCCATCTTGCCGGAATTGCCCTCTTTACGGTGCTTGCCGCCCCTGCGCTCGTGATGGGCATCGCGGTCCGGGAGAGCGAACGGGACGGGTTCGCGAGCGTCGACATCTCCCCGATCGTCCGGGACTACTTCTGGCTGTTTGCCGCAGCAGCCGTCCTGGTGGGCATGACCGGGGCGGTGGCGGCTGTTTACCCGGAGTATACCGGACAGGACCCGTCGATCCTTGCCCTGCAGCTCGCGACGATCAACGTCGCGACCGCCGTTGCCGTGCTCATTGCGCTGCGCTTCTCCCTCCGTCCGGTCCCGACCCTCCGGGTCTCGTCGGTCCTGATGGCCGGGGCGGTGGCGGCGGGTTACGTTACGCCTTATGCCTTTCCCTTCATCGGCGCCCTTGCGGGAGTGGTGATCGTCGCGGCGCTTGCATTCCTTGCAAAGACCAGGGTTCAGCAGGGCGTTATGACCGGGCTCTTCAATTCCGCAACTTACGCCGGGTTTACGCTCCTTCCCGCCCTTGCGGGGCTGGCCGCCGGAGCGTTCGGTTTCCTGGCCGCGTTCCTCCTGCTGGCCGGGATGTCGGCGGCGATGGCTGTTCCTGTCGGCAGGTGCCGGTGCGCATATTACCACCCCCGTCTATAGGATCGGGTATGAAGATGCTGATCAACGGTGAGCAGCGCGACGCGGTCTCCGGGAAGGTGTTTCCCGTGCATAACCCCGCCACGGGGGACGTGGTTGATGAGGCGCCGCTTGGGGGCGAGGACGATGTCCGGTTCGCTGTGGAAGCCGCCGGGGAGGCATTCGGGGACTGGGCCGGAAAGAGTCCCCGGGATCGGGCGAAGGTCCTCTTCTTCGCAGCAGAGGAGGTGCGCCGGCAGAACACCGATCTCGGGGCGCTCCTGACCGCCGAGCAGGGAAAGCCCATCCGCGAAGCGGTCGACGAGATCAACGGGTTTGCGAACATCCTCGAGTATTACCATGCCCTCTCTGCGGGAGGAGAGGGAGAGTTCATGAAGATCCGGGGATACGGCCGTGCCGTTGTCAGGAGACGCCCGCTCGGCGTCTGCGGCGCGATCATCCCCTGGAACATGCCGGCGATCATCATGGGCTGGAAGATCGGGGCGGCTCTGGCGGCGGGGAATACTCTGGTCTTAAAGCCCGCCACGACAGCCCCGCTGACCTGCATGCGGCTCACGGAGATCCTTTGGGGTGCGGGCCTTCCGCCGGGTGTCCTGAACGTCGTCACCGGCCCGGGGGAGACGGTCGGCCGGGAGATCGCGAGGAACCCGGGCGTTCGGAAGGTTTCGTTTACCGGCGAGGTCGAGACAGGACGGCAGGTCGCCCTGGACGCCGCACCGACGATGAAGCACCTCACGCTGGAACTCGGAGGCAGCGACCCGATGATCGTTTGTGACGATGCGGATATCGGAAAGGCGGTCGAGGGAGTCGTCCGGGGGCGGTTCTACAACTGCGGTCAGGTCTGCACGGCGGTCAAAAGGCTCTATGTCTTTGAATCGATCGCGGACGAGTTCGTGCGACGTCTGGTAGCCCGGGTCGGGGCGATTGTGGTCGGGAACGGTATGGACCGCGGCGTCGGCATGGGCCCGCTGAACAACCGGGCGGGCCTTGAGCGGGTCAGCGGCCTGGTCGATGCCGCCCGGGAGCGGGACGAGGGGGAGATCGTCGCGGGCGGACGGGCCCCGGCTGGGAAAGAGTACGAGCGCGGTCATTTCTTCCTGCCGACGCTCGTCACCGATGTTCCGTATGATTCCGCTCTCTTCACGGAGGAGGTCTTCGGTCCGGTGCTGCCGATTGCCGCCGTCCCGGACCTCGACGAGGCGCTCAGTGCGGCGAACAATAGTCGTTACGGTCTCGGGGCATCGGTATGGACCCGGAACGCGGATACTATCGCCCGGGCGACGGAGAGCCTCGAAGCGGGGATCGTCTGGGTCAACCAGCACCTGAAGATCCCTCCGGAGGTACCGTTTGGCGGGACGAAGGCAAGCGGTATCGGCCGGGAAAACGGCAGCCGGGCGCTTGAGGAGTATACGGAGGGGAAAGCCGTACTGGTACGGCTGTAACCCTTGAAATCGGGGAGGGCCGGCCGATTGCGCAAGGATTACCGGGGCCTTCCTGGACTCACCGGGGGTGCCGGCCCGTCCGGGACGCCTGCTTTAATATTCAGTGTTTGAGGTTCGTTCTTCCGAAACAGTGTTTATTGTAAGTATGCGAAGATTTATATAATTCAATATATATCCTCTCCCTCCTCCCAAGGGGGGGATGATAGTATGAGACGATGGACAACGTTAGGTGTGTGTATCCTTGTCCTTCTGGCAATGCCGTTTGGTGTGACGGCGGCAGTGGTTGGGGACGAGAATGCAACAACGACACCCGGGAACCTGACCGGACAGGATAACGAAACCGCAAATATGACAGTCGCCACCGCCATCGAGCAGGACCAGAACCTGACGAGGTTCGCCGAAGCGATGGATGTGGCAGGGCTCTTTGACACCCTGAACTCCGGAGGGCCGTATACGGTCTTTGCACCGAGCGACGAGGCGTTCGACGCCCTCGGTAACGACACTGTTCTCCGGCTCATGACCGAGCCCGAAAACCTGACCCTGGTCCTTCAGTATCACGTTGTTGAAGGTGAGTACACCGTAGCGGACCTCACAAACATGACCGAGAACCAGACCGGAAACGAGACCGGGAACCAGACGGGGAACGAGTCTGACGGTGGAGTTCTCGATATCTTCGGCGGGCTCCTCGGCGGGAACGAGACCGGAAACGAGACGACGCTCACAACGCTCTCCGGTGAGAGCCTGAACGTCAGCGTCAGCGACGGCGAGGTTATGGTCGAGAACGCGACCGTCACCGAGGCAGACACCAACGCGACAAACGGTGTGATTCACGTCATCGACCGGGTGCTGGTGCCTGAGAGCGTGAACCTGACGGCGGCCGAGAACCAGACCGTGACTCCGGAGGCGGGTCTCAACGAGACGGTGAGTAACGTGCAGTGAACGTAATAGAAGGATGGGGGGCGGCAACCACCATTGCCGTCCTCTGAATTCTATCACGAGTATTCGATCTTTATTCCGAGCCTTAACGTCACTTCTGTCTTTGCAGGCGCGGCCGGTGAAAGAACGCAAACCGGGTGTGCCGTCAATTGCCCGTGACCGGGACCGTGGGGCTCTCCGGCCGCAGCAGTCCGGAATATGGGCCCTGATCCATGTGGGTAGGCGTTTAATCATAATTATAACAATATTTTTATATTACATTGGATATTCATCTGCCTGAAAGGGGGGATATGTATGAAACGACCTTTACTGTTCAGTCTGTGCCTCGTTCTTCTCCTGTCGTTTTCTGCCGCAAGCACGGCAGTCCTGATCGGAGAGGGGCCGGTCGAACTGAACCAGGGTGAGTCTGTGAACATTACACCGATTAACGGTACCGAACCGTATGAGGTGCCACAGACGACCGTTCTTGGAGCACTTGACAGGGCCGCGGTTCTCGGAGCGTTCGAGTACCAGGTTGCTGAAGACCTGCCTCCGGAGGAGGGGAATTTAAGCATTTTCTCGATTACGGACGTTGAGAACGAGGTGGTAAACGGGACACCGAACAACTGGACCTACTGGGTGAATGGCGAGGAAGGCACGACCGGGCCCGCGGTGACGGATGTGACCGACGGGGACAACGTGACCTATTCTTACGGGCCTCCGGGCCACACTCCTGAGAACGCCTCATACACGCTGTTCGTGAACGTAAGCGTACCCGGCGGAGGCGTGACACCGGAACCGACCGGGAATGTAACACCGGAACCCACCGGGAACGTGACACCGGAGCCGACCGGGAACGTGACACCCGAACCCACCGGGAACGTAACACCGGAGCCGACCGGAGCGAACGTCACCATCGTATCGCCGGAGGAGGGCGCCAGCGTCCCCGCCGGGAACGTGACGGTGAGCGTGAACGTCACGAACTTCACGCTGGTCGAACCGACCGGCCAGGCGAATGTGCCGGGCGAAGGCCACCTGCACTACTACCTTGACGCCCCGGTGCCGACGAACGCGAGCGAACCGGCCGTCCCGGAGACCGGCGGCTATGTCATCTCCACGAACCTCACCCACACCTGGGAGAACGTGACGGCGGGAGAGCACAACCTCTCGGTCCAGCTGACCAATAACGACCACACGCCGGTCGTCCCGCTCGTCTTCAAGACGGTAAACGTCACCGCCGACGGGAACGTGACACCGGAGCCGACAGGGAACGTGACACCCGAACCGACCGGGAATGTGACACCGGAACCCACAGGGAACGTAACACCGGAACCCACAGGGAACGTGACACCGGAACCCACCGGGAACGTAACGCCCGAACCCACCGGGAACGTAACGCCCGAACCCACCGGGAACGTAACACCTGAGCCGACAGGGAACGTAACACCGGAACCCACCGGGAATGTGACGCCTGAGCCGACCGGGAACGTGACACCGGAGCCGACCGGAAACGTGACACCCGAACCGACGACCGGAGCGGGCATCACGGCCGAGATCGCTGCGGGGCTTTCCGGGGAGGGGAACCTGACGACGTTCGTTGGAGCCTTAAATAACTCCACTCTCGACCAGAAACTCGAACAGAACAGGACGTACCTCGTATGCGCTCCGACCAACGATGCGTTTGAAGGGCTCGGCAATCAGACCCTCGCGGCCATCATGAACAATACGACGCTCCTGAACACCATCATCGAGTACCACGTCATCCAGGGAGACTACACGATCGAAGAACTCATACAGCTCTGTCAGAATTCGACCGACGGCCAGATCTCGCTGCCGACCGTTGAGGGAACGGACGTTAACGTCTCGCTCACCGACGACAATCAACTGGTTATCAACAACATTGCCGTCGTGACCCAGATCCCGATCACGAACAGCATCACCGTCTACGTGATCGACGGTGTCCTGATCCCATCAGGTGCCCAGATTCCGCCTCCGACCGGGAACGTGACACCGGAACCGACCGGGAATGTGACACCGACACCGACCGGGAACGTGACACCGGAACCGACCGGGAACGTGACACCGGAACCCACCGGGAACGTGACACCGGAGCCGACCGGGAACGTGACACCGGAGCCGACCGGGAACGTGACACCGGAACCCACCGGGAACGTGACACCGGAACCCACCGGGAACGTGACACCGGA
>ENA-UOOR01000491-UOOR01000491.1-fermentation-metagenome-genome-assembly--contig:-NODE-491-length-55882-cov-6.518710_pt1 | contig 55882 bp, 49 predicted proteins | sample MGYA00245780_ERZ724029 | MGnify/ENA primary metagenome ERZ724029 (study PRJEB28704, sample SAMN03018315) | fermentation metagenome | biome: anthropogenic terrestrial biome; feature: soil; material...
TCGGCTACGGCGCCTCGAGCCGCCCGGTCTCGACGACCCTCTTCAACCACTCGACTGACGGGGTCGGCGTGCGCTCCATCGTGTCGAAGTCGACGCGAAAGAGCCCGAAGCGCGGGCCGAGCCCCTCGAGCCACTCGAAGTTGTCGAGCAAGGACCAGTGCAGGTAGCCGCGCACGTCCACGCCGCCGCGGATCGCGTCGCGGACGACGGCCAGGTGGTCGTAAAGGTAGCGGTTGCGCTTGAGCCCGGAGGCGTCCGCGAGCCCGTTCTCGGTGATCCAGAGCGGCACGCTCCAGGTCGCCATCTCGCGCAGGATTCGGGAAAAGCCCTCGGGGTACTGCTCCCAGCCGAGATCGGTCAGGCCGCGGCCGTGCACGTCGCGGTAGTCGACCTTCAAGCCGAGCCGGCCCAGGCTCGCGCCGATGTGGATGCGGCTGTAGTAGTTGACGCCCAGGAAGTCGAGCGAGCGCTCCCCGCCGTCGATGCGCGCGCGCCGGTCGAGCAGCAGCGGCATCCGCAGGACCAGCTCGCCGGTGGTGAGCGCCCGCGGCAGGGCGTGGTTGTAGAGCTCGTAGGCGCGCTCGGCGATGGCTCTGTCGAGGGGGCTCCAGCCGCATCGCGGCGCGAGCGCCATGCAGTTGTGGGCGATGCCGACCTGCGCGCAAGGCGAGAGCTCCTTGAGCACGCCGCGGGCAGCGACGTGGGCGCGCATCAGGTTCTCGGCGGCCGACGCGAAGGCCTTCAGGTCCTTGAGGCCCGGAGGCATCTGCCCGTCGGCGAAGCCGCCGAGCAGCAGGACCATCGGCTCGTTGAGCGTCACCCAGAGGTCGACGAGCCCGCCCAGCTCCTGGGCGACTCGGCGCGCGAAGCGCTCGAAGGCCTCGACGCTGCGCGGGGTGGTCCAGGGCGTCTGCTCGTGGAACCACGCCGGGTGCGTGAAGTGATGCAGCGTGACCATCGGGCGGATGCCGAGCGCCCGGAGCCGCTCGAGCATGCGGCGATAGGTGCGCAGCGCCTGAGCGTCGAACCGGCCGCGCTCGGGCTCGATGCGGGCCCACTCGACCGACATCCGGTAGGTCTTCAAGCCGGCCTGCGCGAGCAGCTCGAAGTCCCCCTCGAAGCGGTTCCAGTGGTCTACCGCGCGCCCGCAGGGCGTCTTGGTCCTGCCCGCCCGCTCCCAGGCCGACCAGTCGTTCTCGATGCCGCCTTCGACCTGGTAGGCGGCGGTCGCCGCGCCAAAGGAGAAACTCTCGGGAAAGTCGCGCGCGGGCATGTCGGGGTGTCCGCCCGAGCCCTTGAGCTCGGGGCGAGGAAGGGCGTTGCGATGGAGTCCGGTCTTCCGGGGTCGTAAGGCCCCTCGACGAGAACGGGATGACTGGCGCTGGCCGGCACGAAGGCCGGCCCTTCGTACCGCTGCCCGGCGTGTCGCCGGCTTTAGAAGTATTCGCCGAAGTAGAGGATAAAGCCAAAGACCACGGCGACGGCGGCGGGGCAGACGAAGCGGACGAGGAAGCCCCAGACCGGCTCGATGGCCAGCGGCCGGTCCTGGTGGAGGCGCAGCTCGGCGACCGCGTTGCGGATGCCCCAGCGCCAGCCGACGAAGAGGCTGATGAGCAGCGCTCCCAAGGCGAGCGAGAAGTTGCCGAAGAGGATGTTCTGCAGGTCGAGGAAGCCGCCGGTCTTTCCGAGCAGCGTCGTGAGGAAGCCGACCGCCCCCGAGGAGAGCGCCGAGGGGATGGCGAGCAGCAAGCACAGGCCACCTATCGTCCAGACCGCCTTTTCGCGCTTCCAGCCGCGCTCGTCGACGAAATAGGCGACCACCACCTCGAGCAGGCTCACGGTCGAGGAGAGCGCGGCGATGCCCAGCAGCACGTAGAAGGCGACCGCGAAGGCGCCGCCCGCGGGGAGCTGGTCGAAGATGGTCGGCAGGACCACGAAGACCAGGCCGGGGCCGCCCTTCGGATCGACCCCGGCCGAGAAGAGCGCCGGGAAGATGATGAGGCCCGCGAGCAGGGCGACGAAGGTGTCCGAGAGCGCGACCGCCACGCCGACGAAGGGGATGTTCTCCTCTTTTTTCAGATACGAGCCAAAGGTGATCATCGCCCCCATGCCCAGGCTCAGGCTGAAGAGCGCCTGGCCGAGCGCGCACATGACGACGCGCGGGGTGATCTTCGAGAAGTCGGCGTTGAAGAGGAACTCGATGCCCTTGCCCGCGCCCGGCAAGGTGACCGAGCGGAGCGCGAGCACGACCAGGATGAGCAGAAACGCGGGCATCAGGACTTTGGCCGTCCGCTCGATGCCGCCGGCGATGCCCCCGCGCACCACCAGGACGGTGAGCGCGAGGAACACGGCCGCACACGCGATGCCCTTGCCCGGGCTGGCGATGAACGCGGAGAACTGGGCAGCGCTTTGGTCGGCGGTCAGGCCGGCGGAGAAGTCGCCGGCGATGGCCTTGAAGAGGTAGCCGAGGGTCCAGCCGGCGATGACGCTGTAGAACGCGAGGATCCCGAAGCCGGTGACGACGCCCAGGGCGCCGACGGCGGGCCACCACGACTTGGGAGCCAGCGTTTTGAAGGCGCCGACGGGGTTGCGCTGCGTCGCGCGGCCGAGCGCGAGCTCGGCGAGCAGCACGGGGATGCCCATGACCAGCACGCAGAGCAGGTAGATGAGGACGAACGCCCCGCCGCCGTTCTCGCCGGCCATGTACGGGAAGCGCCAGATGTTGCCCAGGCCGATGGCCGAGCCCGCTGCGGCAAGGATGAAGCCGAGTCGCGAGCCGAACGAGTCACGCGCGCCGTTTGATGCGTCCATCTCGGGAACCCTCCTGAAGAAGCCGGCCCGACCCTATGCGGTCGGACGCCTGGCGGGCAAGGCGGCGGCCGCTGGGCCGGTCGCCGCAGCAACGCCTGGGACGGCTTCCGCTAGCCCGAACCGATCCGGGCATCGGGTCATTCGCGCTCGATGTGCCCGCTGGAGGCAGGCGAGCGTCATCGGCAGCGCGCCGGGGACCATCCGCACGCACTTCGTCCGGGCAGGCGATCAAGAGATCTCGCGAGATCTCCGCCACGCCCCGGACTCGAGAGCCGACCGCCCGACGACGAAGCTGGAGCCCCCTCCATTGCCGCGGGCCTGAGGAAATGGAGGTTGGAGCTCCAGCTCCAGCACGGAACCGACGAGAGACTCCGCGCGAGCACCAAGCGGGCGGCCCGGTGCGCGCGCCAGGACGGCTCAGACGGCTCAGACGGCGAGCAGTGCGATGAGCGCAATGCCTGCAAGCCCGACGAGCGTGTAGATGACGCGCGCGCTCTTCCGGGCGTTCGGATGCTTGGTGCCGCCGAAGACCGCGGCGACCAGGTCGTAGTTGAAGAGCCCGACCAAGCCCCAGTTCAGCGCGCCGATGATCACCAACGCAGCCACGACGAAATAGAAAACAGTCATCGCTCCACCCCTCGCGTAGACACTGCCAGTGCAGGCGCCACAGGCGCCGCAGGCAACCCGGTCTCGACGCTTTCGAATTTGGCGCGGTTCTATGAAGGTTGCTCGAACGCCGCGCCGCGGTTATCGGCGGCGCACAGCTCGCGCTCCGCGTTGCCGCGGGCAGGCTTCGATTGCCGGGGAGCTACCTGCCGACACAGCGGCCGGCCTCGCAGGCCACGCTTTCAAAGAAGGCACAGTCGACCATCGCGCCGCCGCAGCGCACCTCGGCCGCCGCCTCCTCGATCCGCTCGCGGTGCTTCTCGTTGACCGGCGTCGGGCAGGTGCACTGGCTCGAACCCGCCAACACGCACTCCTCGCCGGGCCCGCAGGCGCGCGACTGCTCGACGAGGTCGTGGAATTCCTCGCGCGACAGTCCACACGACGAAAGGAAGAGGACCAGGACAAGAAGTGGGAAGCGGGGCATGGGCTCGATTCTAGAGCCCCCGAGCTCCCGCGCGAACCCGCGTGCCGAGCCTTTGCATCGCCCGCGGTTCTGAAAGAGATTGGCGCCCTCTTTCCTACGGAGACCGCATGACCAGGCAGGACCGCATCGCCGCCCTCACCGAAGCTCTCTCTTCCCGCGTGCTCGTGCTCGACGGCGCGATGGGGACGGCCATCCAGGCGCTGGGCCTGCCGGCCGAGGCGTTCGGCGGCCCTCAACTCGAAGGCTGCAACGAGCACCTGCTCCTCACCCGGCCCGATGCCATCCGCGCGATCCACGCCGGCTACCTCGAGGCGGGCGCGGACATCCTCGAGACCAACACCTTCGGCGCGACCCCGCTCGTGCTCGGCGAGTATGGCCTCGCGGACAGGGCACGGCAGATCAACGAGGCCGGCGCCCGCATCGCGCGCGAGCTGGCCGACCGCTTCACCACCGCCGACAGGCCGCGCTGGGTCGCCGGCTCGGTTGGCCCGACGACCCGCCCGCTCTCGGTCACCGGCGGCCTGAGCTTCGAGGAGCTGGTCGAGCATTACCTCGTCCAGCTCGCCGGCCTGCACGAGGGCGGGGTCGACTACTTCCTCTTCGAGACCTGCCAGGACACGCGCAACATCAAGGCCGCGCTGATGGCGGCCGAGCGCCTCTTCGACCAGGGCGCCGAACCCATCCCCATCGCCGTCTCTGGCACCGTCGAGGCGGGCGGCACGATGCTCGCCGGCCAGTCGGTCGACGCGCTCGCGGTCTCGCTCGAGCACCTCGACCTGCTCTATCTCGGCCTCAACTGCGCGACCGGCCCGGAGGGGATGGCCGACCAGCTTCGCAGCCTCTCGGCCCGGACCCGCAGCCGCGTCGGCTGCCTGCCCAACGCCGGGCTGCCCGACGACGAGGGGCGCTACCTGCAGACCCCCGAGCGCTTCGCCGCGGCGCTCTCGCGCTTTGGCCGCGAGGGTTGGGTCAACGTCGTCGGCGGCTGCTGCGGGACGGACCAGCGCCACATCGCCGCGCTCGCCGAGGCCTTCCGCGGGCTCGCTCCGCGCCGGCCGCCGTGCGAGCGGCGCTCGGCGCTCTCTGGCGTGGACGTCGTCGAGGTCACCGAGCAGACCCGCCCGGTGCTCGTCGGCGAGCGCGCCAACGTGCTCGGCTCCAAGAAGTTCCGCGAGCTCGTCGCCGCCGAGCGCTTCGACGAGGCCGCCGAGATCGCCCGCGCTCAGGTGAAGAAGGGCGCCCAGGTGATCGACCTGTCGACCCAGCAGGCCGACCGGGACGAGCGCGCCGACCTGCGACGCCTGCTCGAGAAGGTCGTCCAGAAGGTGCGCGCGCCGCTGATGATCGACTCGACCGACGCGGGCACGGTGGCGATGGCGCTCACCTGGTGTCAGGGCAAGTCGATCATCAACTCGGTCAACCTCGAGGACGGCGAGCGGCGCTTCGAGGAGATCACCCGCCTGGCCCGCCGGTTCGGCGCCGCGCTGGTCGTCGGCTCCATCGACGAGCGGGGCCAGGCCATCGACCGGCAGCGCAAGCTCGAGATCGCCCGGCGCAGCTTCGAGCTGCTCACCGGCCGCTACGGCATGGCGGCCGAAGAGCTCTACTTCGATCCGCTGGTCTTTCCCTGCGCTTCGGGCGACGCGGCCTATCACGGCTCGGCGATCGAGACGCTGGAGGCGGTCCGCGAGATCAAGCGCGCCCTGCCCGGCGCGAAGACCGTCCTCGGGATCTCCAACGTCAGCTTCGGCCTGCCGGCCGCGGGCAGGCCGATAGTCAATTCGGTCTTCCTCCACCACTGCGTCGAGGCCGGCCTCGACCTCGCGCTCGTCAACCCGGAGGGGACGCGCCGCTACCCGGCGATCGATGCGCACGAACGCAAGCTCGCCGAAGACGTTCTCTTCTGCCGCGGCACCGGCGAGAGCATTGGAAAGCGGCTCGAGCGCGCCGTCGCCGCCTTCGTCGACTACTTTCGCGAGCACAAGCCGAAGGCGGTCGAGCTCGCGAGCCTGCCGCTCGACGAGCGGCTCGCGCGCCACGTCATCGAAGGCACCAAGGACGGGCTGGTCGAGGATCTCGACGAGAAGCTCGAGACCACCCCCGCGCTCGAGATCGTCAACGGCCCGCTGATGCGCGCGATGGACGAGGTGGGCCGGCTCTTCAACGCCAACCAGCTCATCATCGCCGAGGTGCTGCAGAGCGCCGAGGTGATGAAGGCCGCGGTGAGCCACCTCGAGCGGTCGATGGAGCGCGCCGGGGCCGCGCGGCGCGGCAAGGTGCTGCTGGCCACGGTCAAGGGCGATGTCCACGACATCGGCAAGAACCTGGTCGACATCATCCTCAGCAACAACGGCTTCGAGGTGATCGACCTCGGGGTGAAGGTCGGCTCGGACAGGCTGCTCGAGGCGGTGCGCGAGCACCGGCCGGACGTGATCGGGCTGTCGGGGTTGCTGGTCAAGTCGGCGCACCAGATGGCGGCGACCGCCGAGGACCTCGACCGCGCCGGCATCGAAGTGCCGCTGCTCGTCGGCGGCGCGGCGCTCTCGCGCAGCTTCGTCGACCGGCGCATCGCGCGCTCCTACGGCGGCCTCGTCGCCTACGCCGGCGACGCGATGAGCGGGCTCGACCTCGCCAAGCGGCTCGTCGAGCCGGCCCGGCGCACCGCGCTCGCCGCCGAGCTCGCCGCCCGCCGCGATAGCGACGCCTTCCTCTCGGCGCCTCCACCTGCCGCGGCTGCGATTCACACGAGGCGCGCGGCGCAAATCGCCCCCTGCCCGCACGCGCCCCAGCCTCCGGATTTCAAGCGACACGTGCTCGAGGGCTCGCTCGACGAGATTTGGGCCTACTTGAACCCGGTGATGCTCTACGGCCGCCATCTGGGCATCAAGAGCGCGGTCGTGCGCGGCATCGACACCGCGAGCCCCGCCGAGCTGGCGCGCACCGAGCCCGGCCGAAAGGCGCTCGAGCTGCGCAAGGCGGTCGAGGCGATGAAGAGGGAGTGCCGCGCCGGGGCGATGAGGGCGAGGGCGGTGTACCGGTTCTTCCGCGCGGAGAGCGAGGGCAACGCGGTTCGCCTCTTCGAGCCGGGCGCCTCGGACGCGGCCGTCGAGCTGAGCTTCCAGCGCCAGCCCGGACCCGAGGGGCTGTGCCTGGCCGACTTCGTCTCGCCGGTCGGAGGCGCGCCCGACAGCCTGTGCCTCTTCCTCACGACCGCCGGAGAAGGGGTGCGCGAGCGCGCCGAGGCCTACAAGGAGCGCGGCGACTACCTCAAGTCCCACCTCATCCAGGCGCTCGCGCTCGAGACCGCCGAAGCCTTCGCCGAGCTGCTGCACTCGAAGCTGCGCGCGAGGTGGGGCTTCGCCGACGGCCCCGAGCTGACGATGCTCGACCGCTTCCGGGCGAGCTATCGCGGCCGGCGCTTCTCCTTCGGCTACCCGGCCTGCCCGCGCCTCGAGCAGCAGGAGCTTGTCTTCCGGCTGCTTCAGCCCGAGGAGCTCGGGGTCACGCTGACCGAGGGCTGCATGATGGATCCCGAAGCGAGTATCTCGGCGCTGGTCTTCCATCACCCGCAGGCGACCTACTTCTCGGTGCTCGAACCTCGGAGCGATTGATGAGCGAAGCCCCCGCGCCCGCCGCCCCTCTCGCGCCGCTGCCGACGACCGGAATCGGCAGCCTGCCGCACACGCAGCTCGAGCTGGCGCTGCAGCTCGCCCTGCGCGTCGATATCCCCTACCTGCCGCAGCTCCCGATGAAGGATCCGGCCGAGCTGATGCTTCCGCAGGCGCTCGAGGGGCTGCCCGGCCTTCGCTTCGACCGCGAGGGCGCGGTGACCGTGCAGCTCGCCGAGTGGGAGCGGCGCGCCGCGGACTTCGAGGACGAGCTCGAACAGGCGCTCGCGACAGGGACGGTCGCGGCGTTCGAGCCGTCGGCCGGGTTCGCCTGCGCCTGGCGCCCGTTCCTGTGGGAGGTCGAGTCGCGCAGGCTACCTGTCGCCAAGGTTCAGCACGCCGGGCCGAGCACGACGCGCTGGGCGCTCGAGCTCGACGACGGCCGGCCGGCGAGCGCTCTGCCGCGGCTCGGCCAGCAGCTCTATCGGCTCGCGCTCGCGCGGACGATCGCGATGACCCGGGCGCTGCTCGACCGCGGCGCGACCCCGCTGGTCTTCCTCGACGAGCCGGCGCTCGGCCTGCTCGCTCCGGACGAGGACACGAGCCACCGGCGCATGTTCGAGGAGCTGCGCTTGCTCATCGCGGCCCTGCGCGGCGAAGGCGCGATCGTCGGCGTCCACTGCTGTTGGAGCGCGGACTGGTCCTCGGTGCTCGAGCTCGGCGCGGACCTCCTCTCCTTCGACACCGCGCTCTCGCTTCCCGCGCTCGCCGCCCAGGCGCAAGCGCTCGAGCGCTTCGAGGACCGGGGCGGAAGCCTCGCGCTCGGCCTCGTGCCGACCGACGGCCGCGAGGCGGACCTCGAGGCCCTCGCCGCTCGCGTCGTCGCCACCCTGCGCGGGGCAGGCAAGGCAGGCGAGCGGCTGCTCGAGCGCGCCCTGCTCACGCCAGCCTGCGGCCTCGCGTTGCGTTCGGTCGCGCAGTGCGAGCGGGTCTTCGACAGCCTGAAGGGCGTGCAGCGGCTTTTTCGCGAGCGGCTCGCGCGCGACTGAGCAAGCGACCTCGTGGCCACTGGCCTACGTCCCTTCGCAGGCGGCCCCGCCGTGCCCCGCGCGCGCGCTCAAGATGCGCGTCGATGATCCTCGACGGCCGGGCGTAGTGAGGGCCAACGGTAGTGATGGAGGGCGGCGCGGCGCGGGCACCTTGGCGAGGTCGCGCCTCGCGTCGTCCATCGGCCGGTGTCTGCCGGGCGCCAGACCGGCTCCTCCCCACGAGCCTGAGGGTTTGCGCCTTTGCCCGAGCCCCTACCCTGCGTGCCGTTGAACCCCGTGGAAGGAGGCATCGATGCCGCTGTTCGTTCTGATGACCAAGGCAAGCCCCGAGCTGCTGCAGGATCCCCGAGGCCGCAAGGAGGCGGGCAACGAGTGGAAGCACGAGGTCGAGCGCAAGTGCCCGACGGTCAAGTGGGTTGCCCACTACGCCGTGCTCGGTCCGTATGACTTCATGGACGTCTACGAAGCGCCGGACATCGAGACGGCGACCAAGATCTCGTACATCTCGCTGCGCGGCGGGGCCTGCGACGCCGAGAGCTGGCCGGCGCTCCCGTACGACCAGTACCTGAAGCTCGCCGAAGGCGCCGAGAAGTAGCCGCTCGCCTCCGACTCTCTGGCCCACCGTCCCGGACGCTGTTGAGCCGCCTGGCAAGGGCGCTTGTGTCCTCGTGCCGACAGTTGCGCCGGGCCGGCGGGCCAGTTGGCTTCTCTCCACGGCCGCTTCGCCCACAATCGCCGCCTCTTCTTGAAAATGAGGTCCGCGCGATGCTCCCTCCCCCTCTCGCCCAAACCGCCGCGGCCCGCTCCACGCCGCGCCGCCCCGCTGATCACGCGAGCCCCCTGCTCGCCCTCTTCCTGGAGACTCGCGAGGCGACCGAGGCGCTGTGCGAGCCTCTTTCGAGTGAAGACTTCCTCGTCCAGTCGATGCCGGCGACACGCCCGGTCAAGTGGCACCTCGCCCACACCACCTACCTCTTCGAGGCGGCGCTGCTCATCGCTCGTCTGCGGCGCTACCGGCCGTTCCACCCTCGGTTCGGCTGCCTGTTCGGCGGTTGGGAGGCGAAGGAGCTCGACCGGTCCGCTTGCGGTCTGCTCAGCCGGCCGTCGATAGAGCAGGTGTTCAGCTATCGGCGCTATGTCGACGAACAGGTCGAGCGGTTGCTCTCCGACGCGGACGAGCTCGAAGCCGCCGAATTGGCCGAGTCCCTGCTCTTCGGCATCAGTCACGAGCAGCGGCATCAGGAGGCGATGCTCGCCGACCTGCTCCACGCCTTCTGGCGAAACCCGCTACGCCCGGAGTATCGGCCGCCCGCTCCCTCGCGTCCCGGGACCAGCCTGCCGCTCGAGTGGAAAGCCGGGCCCGAAGGGCTCTGTTCGATAGGCGCTCCGGACGGCGACTTCGCCCTCGAACACGAGCGCCCGCGGCACCGCGTTTTTCTCCAGCCCTTCGAGCTCGCCTCGCGCCTCGTCACCAACGGCGAGTTGCTCGCCTTCGTCTCCGACGCCGGCTACCGGCGGCCCGAGCTGTGGCAACCCGAGGGCTGGCGCATCGCCCGGGCCGAGGGCTGGTCGGCGCCGTTGTATTGGGAGCGCTCGGAGGGTCGCTGGATGCAGATGACGCTCGCGGGGATGACCGCGCTCGACGAAGCCGAGCCCGCCAGCCATCTGAGCTGGTTCGAGGCCGACGCCTTCGCCCGGTGGTCGGGGGCGCGGCTGCCGACCGAGGCCGAATGGGAAACGGTCGCCTCGACGATGTCGCTGAGCGGCAATTTCCTCGAGAGCGAGCTTCTGAGGCCGACCGTGGCCGACGGGCGCGCGGATGCGCCCGCCCAGCTCTTCGGCGATGTGTGGGAGTGGACCGCGAGCCCCTTTGTGCCCTACCCGGGGACACGGCAGGGGCCAGCACGGCCGGGCGCCCATGACGAGGACGCCCAGGCCGACAACTGCCGGGTTCTACGCGGCGGCTCCTGCGCGACTCCCCAAGGCCACATGCGCCCGAGCCTCCGCAAGCTGCTCGCACCGGAGGCTCGATGGCACTTCACCGGCCTGCGGCTGGCACGCGAACGGCGGTAGCGGCGCCTGCCAGAACGGCGGCATGCCGGGCTTGAACCGAGCCCCCCTCCCGGAGGTGCCGTTCCCGTCCTCGGAACGGCCTTCCCGCCCGCCAAAGTGCCATTTCGAGATTCGGAACGGCCTTCCCGACACGCCAAAGTGCCATTTCGAGATTCGGAACGGCCTTCCCGCACGCCAAAGTGCCGTTTCGAGATTCGGAACGGCCTTCCTGCACGCCAAAGTGCCATTTCGAGATTCGGAACGGCCTTTCTGCACGCCAAAGTGCCGTTTCGAGATTCGGAACGGCCTTTCTGCACGCCAAAGTGCCGTTTCGAGATTTGGAGTGGCTGCCGACCTCTGGACGGGAGCCGATCTGCGGCCAACTCGTCCGAACCTCCTCCTATCTTCCGGGGCAACCGACATCGATCTAGGCTCGGATCCATGAACGCTCTGATTCTCGCGATGGCCCTCGGTGGCCTCTCCGCCAGCAAGCTGGGGCCCCATGTGATGAGCAACCCGGCGGACCGCAGCGCGGTCGCAGTGCTCAACGAATGTCCGCGCCTCGCCAAGTGGGTTTCGCGTGCGGGCGAGGTCACCTTCGCCATCGGCGAATTCCGAGTCCGCTGCCCGGGCGCCGCGGTGGTCGTCCGGGTCGACGTGCAGCTCCCGGCGCCCTACAAGACGTCCGACCCGGCGGCAGACTCGGCCGACGACTACTGGCAGCGCATGCAAAGCGGGCTGGCCGGCCTCGACGCGAGATGGGTCGACTGGCTCGAAGGGCCCAATGAGGACGAGGCGCTGCCCGGCTGGACCCAGGATCCGGTCAAGGCGGCCTGGTACGCCGAGTTCTGGTCCCGGCTCGCCGATCGGATGAAGCAATCGGGGTTCACTCCGCTCGTGGGCTCCATCCCCGCCGGCGAGCCTGCGCTCAGGAACGCGCTCGAGCCCGACTCGAAGAACCTCTTCAGTCCTGTCGCCGAGGCGATGAAGGCGAAGGCCTACCGCTGGGGCTGGAGCTACCACGCCTACTCGCGCAACCTGGGCCGCAACTTCTGCAACGAGCTGGACAACACGCTGCGCTATCGAAAGATCCGCGACGAATGCGGCCTCGACCGCATCCCCATCGTCTTGAGCGAGGCGGCGATGGCTGCGCCCGGCTGGCTCGCGAGCGGAACGTCGAACGAGGCCTATATGCAGTGGCTGCGCTGGCTCGACGCCCGCGCCCGCGAGGACTCCGAGGTGGTGGGCATCGGGCTCTTCCAGTTTGGGGACAAGTCGACGGCGAACGACTTCGACCTCGCCAACCTCGAGGACGAGCTCGTCGCCCACCTGCGCTCTCCGCCCGAGCCGGGCGAGCCTCCGGACCCGAACGCCTGTGAGCCGACCGACCCGACGGACCCGACGGACGAGGACCCGCCCAGCGGTGGCTCGATAGGAGCAGGGGACGGCATGCAGCCTGGAGTCTGGGACGAGGGCAGCGGCTGCGGCTGCTCGACCTCGACAGCGTGCTCGCTCCTGCTTCTGACTCCGCTCCTCCTGCCGCTCGCCAGGCGAAGGCGATCGGGGCTCAACTCGATTCAGCGCTGACCAAGGGGCTGGCGCGCTCGGCCGCCATGCGCCGGCACGGTCCACCGCAGCACGCAAGGTGAGTCTGCTCCCGACTTCGGCGGCAGCGCTCGACCACGAGACCGCCGCCGTGGGCGCGGATGAGCTCCCGAGACAGAAGGTCGCCTCGCTCACGCCGACCTCGGTCACCCGGTGGTCGCGATCGAAGACGTGGGAGCGCCGCTGCTCGGTCATCGCTCGACCGTGGTCTCGCACTGAGGCCCGACCAAGGCCGGTTCGACCGAGCACCACCTCGGGCAGCGCAGCGACGAGCGCGCGCGGCTCCGCCTCCAAAGCGTGCAGAGGTTCGAGCCCGGCCCGTGCGCTGCGGCGCTGCTCGTTCTCCTGTTGCAGGGCTCGCCCCCGCTCCTGCAGCTCGACGAACCCTGCCGTCCGCCGGCCCCATCGCATGCCCTCAGGCAGAGAGCCAGGAGAACGGCTGCGACCTCCGACCGGGCTCGGCCGCAAGAGGCGAGCGGCGGCTCGTGCGGCGGGGCTGCGCCCGAGCCGGCACTCGTGTGTAGCGAGCGCGCCTCTGGGGTGGCTACCTCAATGGCGGGATGGAAGTGGCCGGCGGCCAGATCTCGTTTGAGCGACAGGAGCACGAGCGCGCGCAGGCCCGGCAGCGCATCGTGGAGCCCGAGGAGCTCATCGGCTGTCACGACTACCTCTCGTGCGTGCTCGGCCAGCCGGAGCTCTCTCAGGCTGCGACGTGCGACCGGCTCCTCGCCGAGCCGCGCGGCGCTCGAGGCGCTCGAGCAGGTCGCGGGGAGGGGCCCCGCTTTGGTCCGAGACGGTTTCCGAAACGGCTGGAGAGGGGCAGTTGCTGGGGCGGCTTGCGGGGAGGGAACGGAGCATCGCGTGGCTTGTTGAAGTGAATCGCCGGCCCAACCTGCTGGTTCGCGGCTCGACCGCACCCGCAGGTCAGGAGTCTCTATGACCAACCACTCGACAGCTTCAGCCTGCACCCGATGGGCACGCGCCCGCCGCTTGAGGCTCGCTCTGCTCACGGCAGTCGGGGCCGCCCTTCTCGCGCCCTCGCTCGTCTCGGCGTCGACCATGCGCGAGCCGGTCAGCGGCGAGCAGTTCGAGATGGTGCGCACCGAGGGAGGGACCCGCTATCGCTGCATCGGGGTTGGCGCCCACAAGCTGTTCACCTTCAAGGTCTACGCGGTCGCCTACTACGTGGACGAACAACAGGCGGGAGAGTCACTCGGCCAATACGCGCGTACCCGCTTTCCGGACAAGCGCGGCCGCTCGCTCGTCGCTGCGCTCCAGGACGACCCGGGCTTCTTCGAGATGCTCGCCAGCCTGCCGGGCGAAAAGATGATGGTCGTGCGCTTCCTGCGCGACATCCCGGGAGACCGGCTCGCCGGCTCGTTCCGCGAGTCGCTGAAGAAGCTGGTGCCGGGCGGGGATGCCGAGCGGGTCGCCCAGGCGATAGGAGCCCGCAGCGTGGCCGAGGGTGAGACCGCGCTGCTCTACTCGCAGGGTGCCGACCTCGTCATGCAGGTCGGCAGCACCCAGCGGGTGCTGCGCGGTGTTCCGCTGGTCACCGAGCGGCTCTGGCGCGTCTGGCTCGGCAAGGGCACGCCGACCCCGAACCTGAAGCGCTCGCTCGCCACTGAGGCGGCAAGGCAGCGATAGGAGCTTCGGCTCCTCGTAATCCGAGCACGGGCTCGCTCGAGCCGCTTTGGGGATCCTCTCGCCGAAAGGCCGAACCAAGCTTCCGCGGGACCGGTGGCAAAGCCGTTCCCGAATCCCTCCCGCGGCCCCGAATACGGTCGCGCGCAAGACGCGGAAAGGAGGCGCGACCGACCAGGCTGCGCCCCGGCGCGCAAGACACCCGTAAACCCGCGGGCTGACTGGCTATTTCCCGCCAAGACTCGCGCCTCGAGCCTGGCCAGCGGGCGAAACGGCAACCCCTTGACACTTCCGGGGTTTTCTGCGATTTACCGCGCTCTTTTTCGCCTGGGTCTGTCCAGGCGAGCTGTTTACCGGGCGGGCGACAGCCCGTCCATTCTGGCGCATCACGTCCTGCCACGCGGGGGGTGAAGGCGGCAGCTTCTGGAGGCAGTGAAATGACGCGCATCGAGTTGCAAGCGACCATCCGCGAGAAGTCCGGCAAAGGCACCTCCCGGCGCCTGAGGGCGAACGCCCAGATCCCCGCGGTCCTCTATGGCCGCCACCTTGGTAAGCCGATCAACCTCGCGGTCGATCCCAAGGCTCTTCGCGAGGCGATGGCGACGCCCAAGCGGCTGAACACCATCCTCACGCTCAAGCTCGACAACGGCGAAGAGCGCACCGTGCTGCTCAAGGACTACCAGACCGCGTCGGTCAAGCGCGCCTTGCTGCACGCTGACTTCATCGACGTGCGCATGGACGACGTGGTCACCGTCAACGTGCCGCTGTCGTTCGACGGGCTGCCGGCCGGCGTCAAGGAGGGCGGCATCCTCCAGGTTCTGCGGCGCGACCTCGAGGTCAAGGCGCTGCCGGCCGAGATCCCCGACAGCATCCCCGTCGACGTCTCGGAGATGAAGATCGGCGCCTCGCTCCACCTGCGCGACCTGCCGATGCCCAAGGGCATCACCCCGACGGCCTTGGTCAACTTCACCATCGTCTCGGTCGTCGCGCCCGAGGCCGAGGTGGCCGCTCCGGCCGCCACCGAGGCAGCGGCTGCTGTGGCCGGCGCTCCGGCAGCAGGGGCCACGCCCGCGGCTGCGGCCCCCGGGGCCGCGGCTGCCCCGGCGGCGGCTGCCACTCCGGCCAAGAAGTAAGGAGTCTTCGGCGGCGGGCGCTTCGGCGCTCGCCGCGGTCGTCGCGGCATGAAGCTGATCGTCGGTCTTGGCAACCCTGGGCGCCGCTACGAGGGCACCCGCCACAACGTCGGGTTCAGGATTGTCGATGCCCTGGCGAGCGAGGCAAGGATCGGCTTCTCGGTGAACAAGTTCGACGCCGCCTACGGCCAGGGAACGCTCGAAGGACAGAAGATCGCTCTGCTCAAGCCGCAGACCTTCATGAACCTCTCGGGAAGCTCGGTGGCTCCGGCTGCGCAGTTCTACAAGGTGGAACCCGAGGATCTCATCGTCGTCCACGACGAGCTCGACCTGCCGTTCGGTCGGCTGCAACTGAAGCGGGGCGGCGGCACCGGCGGGCACCGCGGGCTCAACTCGATAGTCGAGCGGCTCGGCAGCAGCGACTTCATCAGGGTTCGGGTCGGCATCGGCAAACCCGATTCCAAGGAGAGAGTGGTCGGGCACGTGTTGTCGGGCTTTGGAAAGGACGAGGCCTCGGCGCTCGAAGAGGTCGCCAAGCGAGCGGTCGACGCGGTCCGCACCCTGCTGCGCGAGGGAGCTCCGAAGGCGATGACCGAGTTCAACAAGAAGTAGCCGTTTCGGGTTTGGGCCGCCCGCTCGCCTTTTCGGTGAGCCGGGGGCCGAGGCCCGAACCGGAAGAGTCAATCCGGGAAGGACCTTCACCGCCGGTCGAATCGTCCGGCGAGCTCCTCGCTACGGCATGGGGCCGTGGCTCGAGCAGCAACGATCCGTGAGGAGAAACACATGGCAGAGACTGCAACCGAGGGCGGCGCGATCCGCCTTCGCGAGTACGAGACCGTACTCCTGATCAAGCCCGAGGTAAGCGACGAGGGCGTCGAGCGCATCAAGGAGCGCATCCGCAGCACGGTCGCCCGCGACGGCGGCAAGGTCCTCAAGTTCACGCACTGGGGAAAGAAGAAGACCGCCTTCCCGGTGGCCAAGCAGCAGCGGGCCATCTTCGTCCACGCCAACTTCCTGGGCGGCCCCAAGACGGTCGCCGAGATCGAGCGCAACCTCGCCATCAGCGAGGACGTGACGAAGTTCATGAGCCAGCGCCTGGCCGACAACGTCGACCCCGAGACCCGTCAGGTCGAGCCGGACGTCAAGCTCACCGGCGACGCCGACGAGCGCCCGCGCACCGAGCGCGAGGCCGCGCCCGAGAGCCAAGCCGCCGCGCCCGAGAGCCAAGCCGCCGCGCCCGAGAGCCAAGCCGCCGCGACCGAGAGCCAAGCCGCCGCGACCGAGGGGGAGAGAGCTTAGTCCACGGCGCTTTTCGCGAGACCCGTAATTTAGGAGTTAATTGCCATGGCAAGAGTGGATGCGAAGGAAGGCCCCCGCGAGGGCGGCCGTGAAGGCCGCGAGAGCCGCGAAGGCGGCGAGGGCGGCGGCCGCCGCAGCTTCGGTCGCCGGAAGGTGTGCCGGTTCTGCGTGGAGAAGGGCTTGGTCGTCGACTTCAAGGACGCCAACACCCTCAAGTACTACGTGACCGAGCGCGGCAAGATCATCCCGCGGCGCATCAGCGGCAACTGCGCCAAGCACCAGCGCGAGGTGGCCGTCGCCATCAAGCGCGCCCGGATGGTCGCGCTTCTCCCCTACACCGTCCTGCACACCTAGGAGGCGCCGATGAAGCTCATTCTTCGCGACGACGTTGCGAATCTCGGCCGTTCGGGCGACCTCGTCGAGGTCCGCGACGGCTACGGCCGCAACTTCCTGCTGCCCCGCAAGTTGGCCGTGATGGCCAACGAGAAGAACATCCGCCAGCTCGAGCACGACCGGCGGGTCATCACCGCTCACCAGGCCAAGCTGCGCGCGGCCGCCGGCGACATCGCCGCCCAGCTCGCTCGCACCGAGGTCAAGATCGCCCGGAAGGTCGGCGAGCAGGACAAGCTGTACGGCTCGGTGACCGCGCTGGACATCGCCGACGCGCTCGTCAGCAAGGGCGTCAAGATCGACCGGCGCGCCATCAGCCTGTCCGAGCCGATCAAGGCGACCGGCACGTACGAGGTCGATGTTCGCTTGCACTCCGACGTGACGGGTAAGGTCAAGGTCGAGGTCATCCCCGAGGCGTAGGCCGCCCCCGGGGGTTCGGTCCATAGAGCCGGCGTCCGTTCGACGGGTGCCGGCTCTTCTTTTTGATCCGGCAACTCGCTCGACAGACCACCGTCGCGCCTCACGGCCGAGGCTCGCCCGGCGGCACTGTGCCTGCGGAAGGGCAGCTCACCGCCGCGAGCTCGCGCCGCTCGAGGAGCCTTGCGCGTGCCGGCGAGCTCGAGAGGCGTCGCGAAACCTCCCGGCCCCGTGCGCCCCCGACTCGCGCCGGGCGAAGTCGCACCCCGGCCGTGCGGCGAATCGTTCGAGAGAGAAACTCGGACGAAGCCGCCTGGTCTCTCGGCTTTGCGATCGTCGAGCCGTCGAGCGGCACCTCGCCAGTCATGGCGCGGGCAATTGGGGTCAGCCGCCCGAGGAACGAGGGAGGCGAAAGCCGAGCGGCTCGACTCCGGCCCGCCTCAAGCTTGCCGAGCGGCTCGGGTTGACCGGTTGCCGCCCCAAGGAGGCTCGTCAGCCCTGTTCCAGGCCGCTCGCGGGAGCCGCCTTCACCCCTCGCCGTGCCGCCGCGTGCGCCGCCCAGCCGAAGCCGAGCACGAGGCCGAAAGCAAGCGCGCCTATCGCGTCGATGTAGTCCGACACGGCCCCCGGGCGCAGCAGCCGCGCGAGGGGCGCAGCGAGATCGAACACGCCGCCGTCGCGGGCGCCTTTGAGGCCGGCGAGCGCTGCGCTCGCGAGCAGGCCGGCGAGGCTGCCGCCGACGAAGCCGCCCAGCCCTCGGGCGAGCAGGCCGAGCCGACCGACGGGAGCGCCGCTGCGCTCGCCGGGCGCGCCGTCCGCTTCGATCTCGGCGGGGATCTCGCGCGCGCCCCAGGGCACGAAGCGCTGCAGCATCGCCAAGCCCGGCGCGCTGAAGGCGATGGTGAGGAGGAAGAAGTCCCGCCAGCCGATGGCGTCGACGAGGCTGCCGGCGATGGGCCCGGCGACCGTGCGACCGAGCGCGAAGATGCTCGAAAAGAGCGCGTACTGGGTGGCGCTGAAGCGCTTCTGTGTCAGGCGCAGCAGCAGAACCATGAAGGCGCCGGTGCCCATGCCCGAGGCGCCGGTGTCGAGCGCCATCGCCGCGTACATCAGCGGCCGGTTGAGGCCCACCTGCGCAACCAGCGCGTAGCCGATGTTGGCCGCCGCCTGCAGCACGCCGAAGTACCAGAGCGCCCGGCCGACGCCGAGGTAGTTGGTCAGGAAGCTGCCGAGGAAGGTGCCGAGCAGCGTGAAGAGGACGCCGACCGTGCCGCTGACGATGCCGACATCCCACTCCGAGTAGCCCATCTCGACGAGGAAGGGCCGCACCAGCGCGACCGCCAGGTTGTCGGCGAGCTTGTAGAGCAGGAGGAAGGCTACGATCTCGAGCGAGCGGTTCTTCTGAAGGAAGCCGACGAACGGGTCCCAGATCGCCTCGCGCAGTGACTGCGGCGGCAGGGGCTGCGCCCTGGGCTCGGGAGCGAAGACGGTCACTGGCAGCAGCAGCAGGTAGACGACCGCCTGCGCGCCGAGGGTGACCTCCCAGCCGAGCTGCGGCCCGAGGCTGATGGCAATGGCCCCGGCCAGCCACATGCCGATGCGGTACATCGCGGTGCGCGCGCCGACCGCCAGGCCCTGCTCCTCGCGGTCGAGCACGTCGACGGTGTAGGCGTCGATGGCGATGTCCTGCGTCGCGGAGGCGAAGGCGATGAGGACGGTGAGCGCGGCCACCGCGCCGACCGTCGGGTCGGTCGCCTGGGAAGCGAGGCCGAAGGTGAGCGCGGCGAGAGCGAGCTGACCTATCAGGATCCAGCCGCGCTTGCGGCCGAGCCAGGGCGGCCGAAACCGGTCGATGAGCGGCGACCAGAGGAACTTGAAGGCGTACGGCACCTGGGCGAGCGTCAGGACGCCGATGGTCTTGATGTCGACCTGGATCATCGCCATCCACGCCGGCACGCAGATGATCACCAGCCCGAGCGGCATCCCCGACGAGAGCGACAGGAGCGTAACGGCGCCCAGGCGCCAGCTCTTGACGGCGGAACGGAGGCTCTGGGCGGTCGAGTTCTGCGCCACGGGCGGGTCTCAGGGGCTGGGAGGTGAGCGGGAGAGGTTGTCGGCGGCCGCGTCAGCCGCGGGCCGGGTCATTGTGGCGCGGAGGCCGGCTCGCTCCAAGAAACGCGCGCCCTTTGCGCACGCAGCCATTCGCCGACGACGACGAAGTGGGCGCTCCAGCCTCCGAGGTACGTTGCCGACGACGAGGGCTGAAGCTTCATCCTCGCGTTCGCCGGTGACGAAAGCTGGCCCCCACATCCTCGACATCGACGAGCTCGGGGCTTCATCCTGCTTTCGCCTGCGCTGCACCGTCCCAGACCCCGTCCCACTCGTCGGCAGGCGGCTTGCGCAGGTAGGCACGGCAGCGGTCCAGGTAGACGTTCGTCGGCCCGTCGCTCGGGTGCTTCATCGCCAGTGAAGTCAGCGTCGCGATGGCCTCCTGGAAGTCACGCCGCCGGTAGGCGATGAGAGCCTTTTCGAAGGTCTCGATCAGCTCGCGCTGCTCTTTGTCCAGACCGCCCTTGAGCCCCATCAGCTCGAAGATGCGGATCGGCCGCTGCCGACCGGGCACGCGCAGCAGGTCGATCTCGCGCGCCTCGACCTCCTCGCGCACGAGCTCGAAGGTCGACTCCGAGAGGAGGATCTCGGTGCCCCACTCCTTGTTTTGCCTCTCGAGCCGCCGGGCGAGGCCTATCGCCTCCCCGAGCACCGTGAAGTGGACCCGCGGGCAGCCGCCGCGCGCGCCCATCTCGCCGACTACGAGGTCGCCGCTGCAGACCCCGGCGCGAGCCCTCAGCTCGACCCCGTAGCGGCTCTTCCAGCTCGCCCTGCGGCGCGCGAGCAGATCGCGCACCTGCAGCGCACACCGGCACGCGTCGAGCGCGTGGCAATGATTGGGCAGCGGCGCGCCCCAGAAGGCGACGACCGAGTCGCCGACCATCTTGTCGATCTGCCCTCGGGTGTCGGCGACGGCCTCCGAGACCTCGGTGAACAGCTCGCTCATCAGGTGCACGATCGCCCGGGGCTTCATCGACTGGCTCAACCGCTGGAAGTCGCAGACATCGAGCACCCAGGAGGTCATCAGCCGCTGCTCGCCTTCGAGCGCGAGGAGCTGGGGGTTGCGCAGCAGCTTCTCGACAATCTCGGTGCTGATGCCGCGCCCGAGCGCCTCGCGGATGAGGCTGCCCACCTTCGACTCGTCGGCGAAGTTGATCGCGGTCGACACCGAGAGCGCCACGACGAAGGCGCCGAGCGGCACGACCACCCCTATCCACAGGCCCGAGCGCCAGGCCTGGTTGGCGAAGGTCGCGAACGCGCCGGCGACGAGCAGCGATCCGAGCGCCTCGAAGACCGCGGTGCGCCGCATCCGCGAGGAGCGGGTGAGGACCACGGAGAGCAGAGCCCCGAGCAGCGCAAGCCCCAGGGCAAGCGCGCTGTCGTAGTCGGTCGAGGCGCGCACCCGGCTCTCGCCCCGCCGCAGGTTCTCGAGCGAGGCGGCGGCGACGATAGGGCCTGCCGGCGACGCACCGACCGGCGTGGTCATCCGCTCGTCCTTCTGCTCACGGTGCAGGAAGACGACCTTGTTCATCACCCGCTCGGCGAGCTGCGAATCGATGCTGCGACCGGCCGCGCGCCGCGAGGCGCTCTTGAGGACCGAGAAGACCGGGACCGACGGGTACGGCTCGTCGACCCGGTGGCTGGCGTCGGGCCGGCTGTAGAAGCGCAGGAGCGCGAACGCGTTGGGGTCGATCGGCACCGACTTGCCACCGGCGCTCAGGCGGCCGTCGGCGAGGCTGACCTGGTCCGCGCCGCTCAGGGCGAGCCAGGCGGCCAGACCGAGCGACGGGTAGTAGCGCCCCTCGTACTTGACCAGGTGGCGCACCGCGCGCACGACCCCGTCGTGATCGGGCTGCAGCTCGACCGAGCCGAACCTCGCCGGGCTCGCGACGAGCGCGGGCACCGGTGGGTGCAGGGCACGGAAGGTGGCGCTCAGGCCGCTCCCGGTCGCGGCCGTCGCGCCGACCGCGTTGCGCTCGGCGAAGACCGCCTCGCCGGTGACGCGGTGAAGCGTCTCCTCGGCGGTCAGCTCGCGCACCTGCAGCTCCTTGCCCGAGGCCAACTCGAGCAGCGCTGCGCTCGCCTCGACGGCGGTGCTCCGGTCCCGGAATCCGCCGAGCCAGAGCTCGACCGCAGGCTCGGTTCCGACCAGGTAGGGCAGCGCCTTCTTGGCGAGCAGGGCACTGGCGGCGCGCAGCGCGTCGGCGCGGGTCCGGTGGGCGCTGTGGCGCAGCGCCCAGCGGCCCGGGCGCACGACCTGCTCCTCGACTATGTCGGTGAAGCGAAAGCCGAGGACGACCTCGCCCGCCTTCTCGAGCAGCGCGGCGAGCTTCCCGTCGTCGCCGGGCGCCGGGGACGGCTGGTCGAAGGTCTCGTCGAGGACGATGAGCTTCGCGCCGAGCAGGTGCAGCTCGACCGCGACGTTGCCCAGCGTCTCCCGAGACCAGGGCCAGGGGCCGACGCTCTGGCGCAAGCGGGCGATCGACTCGTCGTCGATGGTGACGAAGACGATGTCTTCGGCCGCCTTGGCCCCGCGAGCGTGTTGGCGCGCCATCAGGTCGTGGAAGCGCAGCTCGAGACCCTCTATCCAGGCGAGCAGGCTCGAAGCGGGCGCCGGCTTGTCCGGATCGCGCACGGGCCGATAGCGGACGGCGAAGACCGCGAGGATGCCGACCACGAGCCCGACGAGCAGGCCGGTGCGGAGCTTTCGGGGAAAGGGAGAGCCAACCACGACGCGCGCGAGTCTAGCGGCAGGGGCCACCGGGGCCAAAGTTCAAAATCGCGCGCCTGCACGACCTCCTGCTACTCTGAGAGCCCATTGGCCGGTTTTGAGGAGGTCGCATGTCATCCAGCAAGCCGCTCGCCCGTGCGGTCGTCGCCTTGGCGTCGCTCGCACTCGTCTTTGCCTCCGGGTGCGAGCTGTTCGAGTCGATCCAGGCCGAGAAGGTGCTCGCCGCCACGGTCCTGTCGAGCCCCGAGTACGACTTCAACCAGACGCTCTTCCCGGACGGCGGCCAGCCGTTCGAGCCCGACGGGGGCCTGCCCGCCGACGGCGGCCTCATCCCCACTCTCGGCCCGCAGATGGCCGCCGAAATCTTCTTTGGCGAGCGCAACTCCGACCCGACCGCCGCGCCCAAGGGCATCGCCGGGGCCGAGGCCGTGCTGACGATAGGCGGCCGCTCGTTCAGGCTCGCGGACAAGGGCAGCGGCAACTACGCCCTGAACAGCCAGGACGACCCGGACTTCAAGTACGAGTCGGACGCCGAGGTCAAGCTGACGATAGAGAAGGACGGGGAGAGCTTCACCGCGACGGTCACCGCGCCCAAGGAGGAGCGCATCGAGCAGTTCCACGCGACCCCGGGCAAGCCCCTCGAGCTGGCCAAAGGCGAGAACCTGCAGCTTACCCGAGCCGCCATCGAGAACGTCGCCTTCACCACGGTGATGCCGATGAGCGCGGGGGCCCAGGAGGGCCCGACCTACACCGACATGCCGACCGAGCCGCTCGACCTGCTCGACCTGGTGGCCGGGCCGGACAAGTGGAAGACCAAGGTGATCACCGTCCCGGGCACCGCGTTCCCCGAGGCCGACACGCACTATGTCGTCAACGTCTCGGCAGTGGCGAAGGGCGAGACCTCGACGAACCTGTTCACGACTTCGGCCTTCCTGGTGGGAACGGCGGACCTGGGGCTCGTGAAGACGAAGTAGGAGCGACGCTCGAGAGCCCGGCCCCCCGGGCGTTGCCCGGAACCCGAGCGATCGGTTTCAGGTTGGTGCGGGCGCATGGCAATGCGCCCTTCGAGGGATTGGGCAGGCGCGCGGGCGATCCCGGCGGCCGGCCCGAAGGACGAAGGCCGGCCCTGCGAGCCCGGGCGTCACCCGGAGCCTCCGCGACCGGCCCGGGCAGCGCGGCAAGCTGCGCCCAGAAACTCGCTCTTCACTCCCAACTCGAAACTCCCAACTCAGCCGACCTTGAGCACAAGCTCGAGGCGGCCCTCGACCTGGAGGCGGATCAGGTAGCCGGACAGCAGCTCGGCGGCCTCGCGTGAGAGGAGCTGAGAGTAGCCGCCGTCGGCAGACTCGCGGGCCTCGACCTCGGACAGCGGGCCGCGGTTGACGAGGCGAAAGCGCGGGAAATCGCGCTCCGGCAGGCAGAAGGCAATCATGCCCTTGACCGGCACGAAGGCACGCGCCGGGTCCGCCACGAGCGCGTCCTCGACGTCGACCGACGCTGGGCGGGCGCTCGCGCCATCCTCCTCGTAGAAACGGGCTGGCGGCAGCGAGAGGTCATCGACGCTGTCGTCGAAGAAGGCGTCGTAGTGGGTCGGCAGCTTGCCCGAGAGGACGAAGCCGAGCAGCAGCGCCGCCTCCTCCTCACCTGGCCGCGCGAGGTGGCACAGCGCGTTCGCGCTGCCGACGGGCTGGACGCAGGCCTCGACGGCAGGCCTGCGATGGCCAAGGACGGCCTCGACGCGCTCGAGGATGCCCGCCTGCAAGGCGGCTGTCTCCCGTCCGAAGAGCTCCTCCTCGCGCTCGGTTCGCTCGTGCAGTGCGCGGCGGGCGCCGGCGAGCTCCGATTCGGCGGACGCGAGGAAGCCGGCATAGGCGTCGTCGGCTTTCTTCAGCCCCTTGGCCTTGCGCTTGGCCGGGTCCGGCGGCGGCGGACGCAGCGCGCGGGCACTCTCGACCGACTTGAGCAAGAAGCTGGCCCGGGTCTCGAGCCGCTCGCTCTCTTCAGCCCTCGCGGCGGCCGAAGCGGCCTGCGCTACGCGGAGGCGAAGCCAGGCGCCATAGAGGTCGACGAGCGTCGAGGCGGCGCGCGCGCGCACGAGCGCATCGGCGACCTCCTCTGCCTGCGGGTGCCCGGGCGGGAAAGCCAAGCTCATGGTGGCGTCCCCTTCCCTTGGCGTCGCTGCGCTCACTTTCGCTCCACGCTGAGCACCACACCCTGAACGATCTCGACGAGGCGAACGTCGCCCGTGCCGCGGCGAAAGCTCCAAATCTCGCGGTCGACGCCCTGGCTGTCCTCGCTGTAGGGCCGCTCGACCGAGTCGGGCCGGCCCCAGGTGAGCAGCACCGCCTCCCGGTCCATGCCCGCGACGACCTCCTGCGACCAGATCGCTTTTTGGATGTAGTCCGGATAGCGGGCCAGGCGCTCCTCGACGTGCAGGTCGCCGATCATGCGCGCGCGCTCCTCGTCGCTCTTTGCCGCGAGGTAGGCCTCCTGCCGCGGTTCGGTCATGAACTGGTGGTACTTGTCGTAGGCGTCCTTGCTCGGCTGCGAGAGGGCTCGGTAGAGCTCGAGGCGGTTCGGGCCGCTCGCGCACCCGAGCGCCGCGCCGATGGAGAGGGTCGCCAGGAGGGTTCGGAGAATCGAGGGTTTCATGGGCGCCAGTATAGTTCAGGGGCCCTGGGCGCGGCCGAGACGCTTGCGCATCTCGAGGTGAGGGATGCCCGCCTCGTCGAAGACCGAGCCGGTCTGCTGATACCCGCGCCTCGCATAGAAGTCGCGCGCGTAGACCTGGGCGTGGAGCATCACGCCCTCGAGCCCACGGCGCACGGCCTCGCTCTCGAGCCTCTCGAGAAGCAGGCGGCCGATGCTCCGCTTGCGATAGCTCTCGAGGACCGCCATGCGGCCGACCCGACCCCATCGGCCGGTCTCGCCTTCGGGCGGCGTGTCGAGCACCACCAGCCGGCCAGTGCCGATGGCGTGCCCGCCCAGGTAGGCGAGCGCGTGATAGGCGGTCGAATCCTCCTCGTCTCGTTCAAGGTCGGGAGGAACCTGCTGCTCCTCGATGAAAACGATCTCGCGAATCGCCATCGCGGAGGCGAAGTCGCCGGGGCCCTTCGCTGTCTCGATGCGGATCTCGGGCTGCTGCTCAGAGGCCATGAAGACTCTCCGTCGGTCGCGCGACCGGCAAGCGGGCAATCGATATTCTCGGACGGGACAGAGCAGAAAGACGAGTCCAATCTCGCCTGTCCGCCTGGTGGACCCGCCGCAAGCGGTGGCTTCTCGGAGTCAGAACGCGGCGCCGAGCGGCAAACGTCCCCAAACCTCGCGCAAAGTCTCCGCGGTCGATTTGGGCTCGGGCACCGATGCCGAGCGAGGAGCCGACCAGCGGGGGCTTCGAAATCGAGAGAAGGCGGGCCAAGCCGCCGCGGTGCCCTGCCGCAAAGCCCCAATCGGCAGCGCAATCGGGCTGCAAACGCCGGGGGTTCGCGCGCTTGCCAGCTCATCACGTGAAGCTGCACGAGCTCTGGTCCCCGGACGCAAGGCCCAATGCCTCGCCGTTTCGGGACCCGAGGCGGCAGGCAAGCCGCTGCCGCCAGACACAGCAGAGGCCGCAAGGTCGGCGGTGTGAGGCAAGGGGCGCGGACCGGAAGCATGGCGGGCACCACCACGAGGAGCCCGCGCAACGAAACTGACTCGGGAGGCCGGTGTGCCGCAGAGCCCAGCCTCCCAGGCATGTCAGCAGACGGGCGATGACAGCCGACCGCGGGCGGCTCAGGCCATCAACGCGAGCGGACGCTCGAGCGCGTCCCTGACCGCTCCGAGGTAGCGCGCCCCCACCGCGCCGTCGATGACGCGGTGATCGCCCGACAGCGTGATCCAGGTTCGTTTCCGCGCGACCACCTTGCCGTCTACGACCGCCGGCCGCTCGGCCACGGTGCCGACAGCGAGGATGGCCGGCTGGGGCGGATTGATGATCGCCAGGAACGAGTCGATGCCGAGCATCCCCAGGTTGGAAACGGTGACGCTGCCGCCGGTGTACTCCTCGGGCTTGAGGCGCTTGCCGCGGGCGCGCTCGGCGAGATCCCGCGCGACGGCACCGACCCCCAGCAAGCCGAGCCGATCGATCCCGCGCACGACCGGAGAGACGAGCCCCTCGGGCAAGGCCACGGCCATCCCGACATCGACGCTGGCGACCTGCCGGATGTGGTCGCCCTCGAAGGTGCGGTTGGCCTCCGGGACTTTGAGGAGCGCGAAGCCCGCGGCCTTCAACATGAAGTCGTTGAGCGAGACGCGCGCCCCGGCGCTCTTGAGCTCCCGGCGCAGCTCGTCGGCGGCCTCCATGTCGACGTCTACCGAGAGATAGAAGTGGGGCGCCTCGCGCTTCGACTGGCTCATCCGCTCGGCGATGACTCGGCGCATTCCAGTCAACTCGAGCCTCGCCTCGGCGGGTCGGGCAGGCAGCTCCAAGAGAAGAGGCGCGGCCGGCGCCGGAGCGGCCACGCGGGCAGGGGCGCGCCGTGCGGCCTCCTTGATGTCGCGGGCCACGATGCGGCCCCCGGGCCCGCTGCCCTGGACGGCCGAAAGCTCGACGCCGCTGTCGCGCGCCATCCGTCGGGCGAGCGGAGAAGCGAGGAGCCGGCCCGGCCTCGGTGTCGCCCGCGGTATCTCGCGAACCGGGTGACGCGGCATCTCGGCAAGCTTCGCCTGCGCCTCCTTGGGCTTCCCCTCTGGCTTCGGCTTCTCCTCGACCTTCTCCGCGGCAGCGGTCACCAACGAGGAGATGTCCTCGCCCTTCTCTCCGAGCACCGCGACGGTCGCGCCCACCGGAGCGCTGCCGCCCTCGGGAACGACGACCTTGAGGAGGGTGCCGTCTTCGTAGGCCTCCAACTCGAGCGTCGCCTTGTCCGTCTCCACGTCGGCGAGCGCATCGCCCGACGAGATGGAGTCGCCTTCCTTCTTGTTCCACTTCAGGATCTTGCCCTCGGTCATCGTGTCCGAGAGCTTGGGCATCACAATTGCCGTCGCCATTGCTTGCTCCGTTCTGCGGTGAGGCGCTCAAGAGGTGTCGCGAAACCTCCCTGATCTCGGCCGGCCCCCCGCTCACCCCGCGCGAGCCTCCCGAGAAATGACGAAGTGCGGTAGAGGGAGCGACTTCGGCCCTCGCAGGCTCAGCCTACGCTCGAGCCTGCCGGTTATCACTCGAAGGATTCTTCGACGAATCTTCACTCCGCATAGCTGACGCTTCTCGCCGCCTCGGCCACCTTTGGACCATCGGGGAGGATGAGCTGCTCGTGGTGCTTGTTGTACGACATGTTCACGTCCGCACCGTGAACCCGCGCCACCGGCGCGTCGAGATCGTCGAAACATTCGCGCTGGACGAAGTCGGCCACCGTTGCGCCCATGCCGCACTGTGGCCAGCCCTCCTCGACGACGACGCAGCGATGGGTCTTCGCGAGGCTATGGGCGACGCGGTCGCGGTCCCATGGGCGCAGGGTACGGAGGTCGACGACCTCCGCGTCGATGCCGTCCTTCGCGAGCAACTCAGCGCCCTCGAGCGCCGGGTAGACCATCCTGCCCCAGCAGACGATCGTGACGTCTCCCCCCTCACGCTTCACGTCGGCGACGCCGATGGGGAGGGTGTACTCGCCCTCGGGCACCTCGCCCTTGACCGGGTAGAGCCGCTCGCTCTCGAAGAAGATGACGGGGTCTTTGGCCCGGCAGGCGCTCTTGAGTAGGCCCTTCGCGTCCCTGGGCACGCCGGCGGCGATGACGACGAGCCCGGGTATCGAGGCGTAGTGCATCTCCAGGACTTGCGAGTGCTGGCTCGAGAGCTGGTGGCCGGCGCCTTGTGGCCCGCGCAACACCATCGGCGCGGTGAATTGGCCGCCGGACATGCTTCGGATTTTGGCGGCGTTGTTGATGATCTGGTCCATCGCGAGGAGGGCGAAGTTCCAGGTCATCATCTCGACGATCGGCCTGAGGCCGGCCATCGCCGCACCGATCCCCAGGCCGGCGAAGCCGAGCTCGCTGATCGGCGTGTCGACGACCCGCCGCTCGCCAAACTCCTCAAACAGCCCCTGGCTTACTTTGAAGGCGCCCTGGTAGCGCCCGACGTCCTCTCCCATCAAGAAGATGTCGGGGTCGCGCGCCATCTCCTCGCGCATGGCCTGATTGAGCGCTTCGCGATAGGTGATCTGTGGCATCCGGTCGCTCCTTCGATGTGCGGCCGAAGGCTAGCCCGCAAGATCGCGGGCACAAGTGGACCGAGCGAGCCCCTCATCGCGAAGTTCACCCCTCCACGCTTCGCCCCTTGCGAAAACGCCCCCTCCCGCGCAGCGGAAGGGGGCGAAGTTACGCCGGTGCACCGGCCGCTGCTATTTGAGCAGACCCTTGCGCTTGCCAATCTTGACGAAGGCGTCGACCGCGCGGTCGATATGCTCGGCCTTGTGGGCTGCCGAAAGCTGGACGCGGATGCGCGCTTGTCCCTTGGGGACCACCGGGTAGCTGAAGCCGATGACGTAGATGCCCTCTTCGAGCAGCTCCGAAGCCATCTCGGTCGCCATCCGCGCGTCGCCGATCATGATTGGAACGATCGGGTGGATGCCCTCCTTGATCTCGAAGCCGGCCTTGCCCATCCGCTCGCGGAAGCGGCGGGCGTTTTCCATCACCGCGTCGCGCAGCGCGGTGCTGCCCGCGAGAAGGTCGAGCACCCGGTGCGTACCGCCGATGATCGGCGGCGCCACCGTGTTCGAGAAGAGGTAGGGCCGGGCCTTCTGTCGGAGAAGATCGACAATCTCCTGGCGGGCCGCGATGAAGCCACCCGACCCACCGCCCAGGGCCTTGCCCAGCGTCGAGGTGAGGACGTCGATCTTCGCGGTCACCCCGAAATGCTCGGGCGTTCCGCGTCCGGTCTTGCCGACAAAGCCGGAGGCGTGCGAGTCGTCGACCATCACCAACGCGTCGTACTTTTCGGCGAGCTCGCAAATCTGGTCGAGCTTGGCGAGGTAGCCGTCCATCGAGAAGACGCCGTCGGTGGCGATCATGCGCAGCCGCTTGCCCTGCGTCTCCTTGAGCTTCTGCTCGAGCTCGGCCATGTCGCCGTTGGCGTAGCGGTGGCGCTCGGCCTTGCACAGCCGGACGCCGTCGATGATCGAGGCGTGGTTCAAGGCGTCGGAGATGATCGCGTCCTGGTCGGTCAGCAAGGCCTCGAAGACCCCGCCGTTGGCGTCGAAGCAGGAGCTGAAGAGGATAGAGTCCTCGAACCCGAAGAAGTCGGCGAGCCGCTTTTCGAGGGCGCGGTGGTGGTCTTGTGTGCCGCAGATGAAGCGCACGCTCGACAGGCCGTAGCCACGGTCGTCAAGCGCAGCGCGGGCCCCGGCGAGCACCTCGGGGTGGCTGGAGAGGCCGAGGTAGTTGTTCGCGCAGAAGTTGAGGACGACCTTGTCGTTGACCAGGATCTCAACCCCCTGGGGCGAGACGATGAGCCGCTCGGCCTTCCACGTACCCGCCTGGCGGATCTCCTCCAATTGACTTCGATAGATCTCACGAGCTTTGGCGTACATGAGGACCTCGTTGAGAGAAGCCGCTCCGCTCTCGCGGCTTCACGGGTGACTAGAAGCGAAAGAGCACCTTGGGGTGCTGGACCATGCGCTCCTCGAAGGACTTGGGCTCGAGCTCGGCAAAGGGGGTCACCGTGCCCTGGCCCTTCTTGAGGATGACTTGTTTCCTCCGAGTCCCTCGAAAGAAGAGGCGCACGATATCGGAGGGGGCCAGGCCGGTCAAACGGCCCATCGACAGCACGAAACCCGCCAAGAGAGGCGGCCGAAGCTGCTCGGAGCCGCCGCGCTCGGGGAGCCCTCGGCGTCGCCTCCTCGGCGGGCGCCTCTCGCGCGCTCAACACACGGCGTGCCGGGCGCCATCCCAAGGCGTCAAGCATCGTCGGCGCTCGCCACGGCGCATGGTGAGTCGCGGGGCGGTCGGCGACGGTCTGCCGGCACAAACCTCTGCCAACCGGTCGCGCTTCGCACGGGCTCTTGCGAAGAACTGCTCGCCGCCTCGCCCGCTTCCATTTGAGCGCGGCGAGACAGCCTGTCGATGCTCGGCACGTAGTGCGGGAGGCTCGTGGCGCGGCCGCTAGCGCTGGCCCGTGAACTCCAGCCGGTCCACCGGAATATCCTCGGAGTAGACGTTCTCGTAGATCGCCTCGGGCGCCGGGTCGGGGGCCCGCTGGGCCTCGCGTACCGCCTCGTCGACCTGCTTCTTGGCCTCGGCCTCGATCTCAGTCAGCTCGGCCTCGGTTGCGGTCTGCCTGCTGAGCAGGTGCTGCCTGAGCTTCGGAATGGGGTCGCGCTTGCGCTCGGCCTCGACCTCCTCCTTGGCACGGTAGGTCGCCGGGTCTGCCATCGAGTGACCGCGAAACCGGTAGGTCAACGCCTCTAGCAGCGTCGCCCCCTCGCCTCGCTTGGCCCGTTCGACCGCCTCGCGCACGTTCTGGAAAACCGCGAAGACATCCATGCCGTCGAAGGTCGCGTTGGCGATGTCGTAGCAGCACGCGCGCGCTGACAGCTTGCGAATCGAAGTCGACAGGTCGACCGGGGTCCCCATGCCGTAGCGGTTGTTCTCGATGAGGTAGACGACCGGCAGGTTCCAGATGCCTGCCAAGTTGAGCGATTCGTGGAACGAGCCCTGATTGACCGCCGCCTCGCCGAAGAAGCACAGGCAGCACTTGTTCTCGTTGCGGTACTTGATGGCCCAGCCATAGCCGGTGGCGATGGGAATCTGGCCCCCGACGATGCCGTAGCCGCCCAGAAAGTTGCGGCTGCGGTCGAACAGGTGCATCGAGCCGCCCTTGCCTTTGGAGGTGCCGGTCGCCTTGCCGAACAGCTCGGCCATCAATTGGCCGGGCGGCACACCGCGCGCCAGGGCCAGCCCGTGCTCGCGGTAGCCGCCGATGACGTAGTCGGCGTCTTCGAGCGCGGTCAGGGCGCCGACCGCGACCGCTTCTTGGCCGATATAGAGGTGGCAGAAGCCGCCAATCTGCCCGAGCCCGTATTGCTGGCCCGCGCGTTCCTCGAAACGGCGGATGAGCACCATCTTCCGATACATCTGGACGAGGGTCTGCTTGGGAAGCTCGAGGGCCATGGAACGCTCCAGGTCGGAGGTCGAAGACGCAGCCGTTGTATCGGCCCGGGGCCCGACGCGAGCCAAGAGCATGTTGGCGCCCGCGGGCGGTTTGCGTCGCCTTCTCCACACGACGGGGGCGCGCACCCAAAGGCGAAGCCCCGCGGCCGGCCGGCCACGGGGCTTCGCGTGCTGCAAGGTGAGCGGGCGCGCTACTCGGGCAAAGCCGGCGTCGCGTCGGTCACGAAACGCGGCAAGAGCTTCGAGTTGCCGTACGTCCAGTAGAGAAGGCCGGTGAGAGAGCTGAGGTGGGTGCCCGCCGCGGGCCGATGCGGGCATTCTTCGCCGCCGAACAGCAACCCGTCGTCTACGCGCAGGGCGGGGCTGGTCTGGCCCGCCGGAGAGACGGTCCACTCGCAGTAGTCGCCGCCAGTATCGGGGTTGCCGCCGGCGTCGACGTCGGTGACCTTGACGAGCACCGCGCGGTACTGCCACCACTTGCTGCCGAGTGTGTAGGGGGTCGCCGAGCCCGTCGAGCTCACCTCGTCGACGGCGACCTCGGCAGGCAGCCCGACCGGCACGCCAGGCCTGTTGCCCGTGCGCACCACGTCCCCACTCATGTTCACGTTGACCTGCGGGAACGAGATCTCCTTTTCGGTCGAGTCCCTGTCCACACAGCTCGTGCCGTCCCGGTAGCAGTACTCCTGGTAGAAGCCGCGAATCGCAAGCTCCTCGCCGATGGCGAGGTCGTTGTCCTTGGGACCGTGCAACTGTGAGTCGGGGTTGCAGATGCCGTCGGTGACCGTGCTCTTGGAGGTGAGCATCACGCCGTTGTTCTCGGCGGGAGCGGTCTGGTCGGCGACGAAGGTGCCGTAGAGGCAGTAGTGACCGGCGGGGTTCGAGGCGTCGGTATTCTTTGAGATGCGCATGCGCGGCGACACGACGATCGCCTTGAAGGTCACCTTGCCCGGCTCGACCTCCTGCCGATTCATCTCCGGGACGGTGGTCTCGGTGCCAGGGGGGTAGCCCGCGTCGGCACCCTGGTGGCCGGCGTCCGAAGTGGTGTTGCCTGCATCGGGCGCGGGGTTGCCCGCGTCCTGCTCGGTGTTGCCGGCGTCGAGCGTCGGGTTGCTGCCCGCGTCCGGAATGTAGACGCCGCCGTCCTTCCTGACGTTTTCTCCCGGTTCGTCTTCCCGGTCTTCACCGCAGGCGTAGGCGACGAGGGCCAGGATACCGACCAAAGACACGACCAGCTTCTTGGAACCAATTCTCATGCAGTCCTCTGTGTTTTCTTCTTCCCCTTGTGAGCTCGAAACCTGCTGCGCCCTGTCCCTGCCCGGCGGGAGGACAGCGGAAAGGCGCGCGAAATCCTATGCGATGGCCGAGGCTGTCGCCGAAGTTTGTTGTCGGCCAAGCGGACGCTGGGCGAGCAGCGCATCCTCGCCTCGCTTCTCGGGAGGCTAGGCCCCGGGGGGGGCAAGCCGGATGAGGCCCGAGGTCAGGGAGGCTCTCGCGCCCCCTCTTCGCGCCCATCAGGCGCCGAACAGCCCGCGGACGACAGCGGCGATGGCCATTGGGTTGCCGATCAGGTCGTCGAAGTGCGGACGCAGTGCCTCGGCGAACCTGGCTGCGTCGCGATAGCGCTCGCTCGGGTCGCGGGCAAAGCCGCGCATGATCACCCCGTCGAGCTCCGAGCTGACATCGAGGCGCCTCTCGAAGAGCGAAGTGGGGCGGGCGAGGCGGATCGCGCGGCAGACCTGGTCGGGATCCGCACCGGTAAAGGGCCGCTCGTTGCACAGCAACTCGTAGAGCGTCACCGTGGCTGCCCACAGGTCGGCGGCCTGATCGGTGTGGCCGGCGAGAGCCTCCGGTGACAGATAGTAGGCCTTGCCCCAGACCGGAGTCACGCCTTCGAGCCCGTCGCGGGCGTGAGCTTTGGCGATACCGAAGTCGCCGAGCTTGATCTCGCCGACGCGCGAGATGAACAGGTTCGACGGCGAGATGTCGCAGTGCACGATGCCGAGCGGCTTGCCGCTCGGCCCTCTTGCCGAGTGGGCGTAGGCGAGCGCCTCGAGTAGAACGACCCCGAGGAAGACCGCGAAGTCGACCGGCAGCAGGATCTTTCGCTCGCGGCAGCGCTTGAGGATTTGGCCGAGGTCGCGCCCGTCGATGTACTCCATCACCATGTAGTACTTCTCGCCGACCGTGCCCGCCTCGTAGACCTCGATGATGTTCGGGTGGTGCAGCATGCGCGAGAGGTCCGCCTCGCCGACGAACATCTCGACGTATTGCGGCTGCTGCGCCAGCTCGGGCAGCAGGCGCTTGATGGCGACCTTGTGTCCTGCCCGCGGCCCCGCGAGATCGACCGCGCGAAAGACCTCGGCCATCCCGCCACGACCAACGAGCGCCTGCAGCTCATAGTGCGCGAAGGTGCGCGTCGCGGGTTTGCCGCCTTGGCTCATCCGTAGCTTCCCCCGCTCAACGGCCGGCCCTGTCCTTGTTCCTTACCGCGAGCGCGCGAATCTCCTGGTAGGCCGCCGTGGCTCGCAGCCCCTCGAGATCCGAGTCCGAATCCATCGTCCCCGGGTCCGCAAAGCCGGTCTCGATCGCTCTTCGCAAAGCGCGCAGCGCCTCCTTCGACCGGCCCTGCTTGGCAAGGACGCAGGCCAGGTTGTAGTGGGCGGAGGTGAACTCGGGGTCGGCGTCGAGCGCCCTGCGATAGTGCTTTTCGGCCTGCCCGTAGTTGCCTCGTCCGAAATGAGTGATGGCGATCTGGTTGAGGATCTCGGGGTTGCGCGCGTCGAGCCGGCCCGCCGACTCGAACTTGGCCCGGGCCGCGTCGTAGCGTCCCGCGCTCGAGTGCTCCAGACCCTCGCGAAAGAGCCGAAACACCTCCGGCCGCATCTTGCGGTGGCGCTGCCCGTCGGACTTGGGAGCGATTTCGGCCGCGAGGGGAAGGACCGTCTGGCGAGCGAGGACGAAGGGGCGACCATTGAAGACGAGGTCTGGGCACCCCTCGTCTACCGGAGCGAGCGAGCCGGCGAGCTTCTCGCCGTCAGCCGAGGGAGCCGCCATCATCAGCGCCCAGCCCTCCCGCTGCGGACAGCCCGCGGGGTAACAGACCCGGAATTCGCCGGTGAAGAGGCCATCGACGAGCCGGCCGCGGACAAGCTCGCTGCCTTTGGCAAAGCTGCAGACTCGAGTCGGGTCGACGAGCCTGCCCGTGTATCGGTCGCCTTCCTGCTCGAAGCGAATCACACCGAGCGGGCACTCCCAGCTTCCTTCGAGCGGCTCCTCGGCCCGAGCGGGAGCAACGACGCTCGCCACCAGAATCAAGGCCAGGCCAAGGGTGCGGCTTCCAAGGAGTTCGCGAGTCACGGCCGGCAGATGATAGCCGTCGCTCGCCCGGGTAATCAAGGCAACCTCTGCTCCACCACCGGGTCGGCGCGCCTGGCCTCGCCTCGACTCGGTCGGCGACGGGCTCATCTTACAAATGTTGACAGGTAAGCAAGGCGCCCCTAGTATCTGCGCCTTCTTTCGGCGCCATCGCCAAGTGGTAAGGCAAGGGTCTGCAAAATCCTCATCCCCAGTTCGAGTCTGGGTGGCGCCTCTGAGGCCGTGACTCTCCCGAGTCGCGGCCTTTTCTGTCTCTTGGTCGCCCTGCTCGCCCGGCCACAACCGGGCGATCACTCGGGGAGCGCAAGCGGCGCGGCCGGGACCTCGGCTTGCTTTTCGCCTGCGGGTCCGGCGGCCTTCTTGTCCGGCCCGGCGGCGACGGTCAGCTCGATCACCAGAGTGCCGTGAGCCGACTTGGGCCCCTGAACCCGCTTGACCGCTGCGAGAACGCAGGCGCTCGCCTCGGCGTTCTGGAGACTGTCGGCGAGCACCGAGAGCTCGACAATGCCCCCGGAGGCATCGGCGCGCAGGTCGAGGACGAGCGCGCCGTCGAAGGTGCTGTCGCGCTCGAGGGCCTGGGCGAAGCATCCGAGGACCTCACGCTCGGCAGCCTGGACAGCGGCGACGAGCGCGGCGGGCGCGGCGCCCTCGCTCAGATCGACGGGGCGGATCTCCACCGAGGCGACCCCTTTCTCTCTCGACATGGGCACAAAGCCCCTGCCCACCGCCCGGGCCACCGGGAGGCTGTCCGCACGCAGCTCGGCAGAGAGAAAATCGACCGCCAACGCAAAATTGCCGGCGACGCTCATCGTGCAGGGACAGGGGTCCTCCTCGGCTGGTTGGAAGACGAGCCCGAGCGTCAGACTGCCCTTCGAGAGCCCCTCGCGCAGCAGCTCGCCCCTGCCCTGCACCGCTTCGAGCTCGAGCAGCTCGTGATCGAGATCGAAAAACACCAGCTTGCCCTCGAGCACGCGAAAGGGCCGCTCGGCCGAAATCTTGACCATCGCCGCCTCCGGGCTCCACTCGGCGATGGCGAAGTCGGCCCACGGCAGCTCGACGGCGAAGCGCGAAGCGCGCAGCCGCTCGCGCTCGCTCTCATAGCTCGCGATCGCCTCGGCGCGCTCCGCGGGGCTGAGCGGGAGCTCCACGCGCTCGGTCGGCAGCAGGGCAAGGCAGAGCTCGCGCACCCGTTGCTCGTTCGTAAGTGGGACGGCGTTCTGGGCAAACGCCTCCACAGGCGGCGAGAGGACAAGGACGAGGAGAAGGACGGCACCACGGAGGATAGACATCGACGCCTCACTCGAGCGGCACGGCCTCGCCTGCCCGGACACCGCGCAAGCTTAGGAAGCGCCAAGCCGCAAGGTCAATTTACGCCGCGGGCGCGACCTTTAGGCGAAGCGCGCCGGGGAGGATCTCCACCGTCGCCGGAAGGTGCCCGGGCTGCTCGCCGTCGATATCAAGCAACACGCGCTCGTCGGTCTCCACGCGCAGACGGCGGGCTTTGAAGCACTTGGTGTTGGGCAGGTTGACGTGCCGCCCGCTGTAGATGTCCGGGGCCCTGAGGACGAAATCGCGCAACTGGTAGCCACTCCAGAGCGTGATGTCGAAGACTCCGTCGTCGGGCCGCGCCTCCGGCGCAATCCACATCCCGCCGCCGAAGTACTGCCCGTTGGCGATGGCGAGCACCGTCGCCTCGACCTCGGCGGCCGGCCCGCCGTCGAGCGACAGGCGCAGCTTGGCGTCGTGGTACCGGAGCAGCGCCTTGACGGTGCTCACCGCGAACGAGACCCTGCCTCCGAACGCCTTGCTCGCGCGATTGACCTCCCAGTCGACAAGCCCCGAGACCCCCGCGGAGGCGATGTTGACGAAGTAGCGCGAGGCGCTCGCGCCGTCGTGGCCGACGAACTCGACGCGCCCGACGTCGAGCGGCCTCCAGGCCTCGCCTCGAAGCCGTTCGGCCGCCGCGTCCAGCCGCGCCGACCAGCCGAAGACCCGGCGAAAGTCGCCGCCCGTTCCGCGCGGGATCACCCCGAGCGTCGCCTCCTCGCGCACGGGATGGCCGTCCTCTAGAAAGCCGTTGACCACCTCGTTGAGCGTGCCGTCGCCCCCCACCGCGACCACGCAGTCGAAGCCCGCCTCGAGCGCGCCGCGGGCGAGCCGGGTCGCATGCATCGGGGCCTCGGTGAAGGCGTATTCGACAGGCCCGATCGCCCGGCGCACCGCGGCGAGGATCTCCGAGAAGCGACGGCCCGTCGCCGCGTTGGCGCTGCGGGGGTTGACGACGAGAAAGGTCTTCGGCCCGCCCATGCTCTGCCTCGGAATCCTTGGAGCCCGGCGCTAGAAGCGCGCCTCCTCCTCGTCGCGGAAGGCTATCCAGCGGGCGAGGACAGTGAAGAGGTCGAGCGCGTCGATACCGGCGCGCCGGAAGGTGCGGCAAGCGGTCGGGCAGGCGGTGACGATCCGGTGCTCGGGCACGAGGTGCGCCTTGGCCTGCTCGGTCGCGATCCTCGCGGCCGCCTCGGGCATCGTCAGCGCGAGCAGTCCGCCGCCGCCCGCGCAGCCGGCGTCGGCCGGCGCCGGCTCGTGGAATTTGCCGACCGCCGCCCGCAGCAATCGGCGCGGTCCCTCGCGTCGGCCAAGCTCCCGGCCAAGCTTGCAGGCCTCGTGGTAGGAGAGCTTCAGGTTCAGCGGCGCGCGGCCGAATGCGTATTCGAGCCGGTCGGCCAGCAGGTCGAGCAGCAGCACGATCTTCGGCTTGAGCTCGACGCCCGCCTCCGGATAGTGGCGCAACAGCGTCACCGCGCAGCCCGGATCCCCGACGATCAGCTCGGCGTGCCCCTCGAGCCGCTTCGCGAACCCGCGGGCGTGCTCGACGAACTCGGCGCGCAGGCCCGCGGCGAGCAGTGGATAGCCGCAGCAGTCGGCGCAGGCCTCGCCCAGCGCGAGCCGTATCCCGAAGCCGGCCGCGGCGTCGATGGCGGCCTTGGCAATCGAGGGCTCGCGCGCTATCGCGGTGCAGCCCGGGAAATAGGCGCGCCCCTCGGTCTCGCGCGAGATCTCGCGGGCCCGCGCCGCCAGGTCGACGCCGAAGGGGTTTCGCGCCTTGGCGAAGCTGTCCCGGATCTGGTCGACCGACTTGGGCGCCTCGCCCTCGTCGACGACCTCGGCACGCGCCTCGAGCAGCGCCGCGGCCACGTCGACCGAGTGTCGGCAGCTCGCGGTGCACCGCCCGCAACCAGTGCAGGCGAAGAGCGCCGCCCCCGCGGCCTCGTCGAAGCCGCGCGCCCCGGTGCGCTGCAGATGCAGCAGGCTCATCTTGCCCGACGGCGTGTGCGTCTGCTTGCAGGTCGCGTTGGAGACAGGGCAGACAAAGCGGCACATTTCCGGGCAATAGGCGCAGGTGGCGGTCTCGCTCCGTTTCGGCCTCGCGGTCCTCACGCGACCTCCTGGCCAGCGCCGTCGAGGATACCGAGCAGCGGTGCGGGCAGCGGTTCGGGTGGCGAATCGAGGGCGACCGCACCTTTGACGGGGGCGCGGGCCGCGACGACTACGCTCTCGCGCGCTATCCGGTAGATGCCGAGCGGGCCCGCCGAGCCGATGGCCCCGGCGAGGCGGTCCCAGCCGAGCTCCCCCTCGAATTCCGGCGCGCCCCCGCCGACCTGGCCCACGGCCCGCGGCTCGCCCCGGCCCTTGAGCAGCCCCTCGACGAGCGCGCGGTCACGCCGCGCGCGAAAGGCGTAGGTGGCCACGGTGATGGCGACCGCGAAGCCGCGGCCCTTGCGCCGGGTGTGCACCTCGACCGGCCGCACGTCGCTCGCGGCGACCCCGCGCAGGAGTAAGACCACGTCCTCGGGTCTCTCGACGAGCGCGTGAAAAGTCTCTTCGAGCTCGGGCCTTGGCAGCGCCCGGAGCTGCGCCTCCACGAGGGTGCCGGCCTGGCCGCCACGTCCGAGGAAGAGCGTCTCGAGCATCGGTCCGCCGCTCGAGCGCGGCGCGGCCGGCGTCACGAAGAGCCCGCCGCTGCGCAGCGCGACGCCGAGCGAGAGCGCGGCGGACTCGAGCCGGTTGCCGGGCACCGCGCGAAGTCCGGCGTGCCGCCCCTCGAGCCAGTCGCGCACCGTCAAAGAGCGCGCCTTCGGCGACAACCAGCCGAGGGTGAGCGCCCAGCCTTGCAGCGTCGCCTCGACCTCGCCGAGATTGGCGCCCGCGCCGACCCGGATAGTGCAAGCGGCCGGATCGGGGGCTTCGATGCGGTCGAAGGCGACCAGAGAGACGACGACCCGCTCGGCGTCTTGCCCAAGCATGCCCTTGACCGCCTGGGCGCGCGCCACTTCCCGCAGCGACCCGGGGAGCAGCTCGACCACCCCGTCCCCGGTGCGGGTCGGCACGCCGGCCGCCTTGCGGACTCTCTCCTCGAGCTGAGTCAAGTCGTGCGCGGCAACCGCCATCTAAGCTCCGAGCTTGCCAGGGTTCATGATGCCCGCGGGGTCGAAGGTCGCCTTCAAGGCCCGCATCAACACCAGGCCGTCGCCGACCTGAGACTTGAAGGCGTTCAGGCGCGCGACCCCGACCCCGTGGTGGTGACTGAAGGTTGCGCCGGCCGCCCGCGCCGCCGCGAGCGCCGAGCGCCACAGATCGTCATATCGGCGCTCGACCTGCTCGAGGCTGCCGGCCGACCCGACGAAGGTGAACTCGAGCGCACAGCCCTCGACCCGCGCGTGATCGAAACGGCAGCCGACGAGGGCGAATGGCGAGACCGCGTCGCGCACCCGCTCGTAGATCTCGACCGCGCGCTCCCAGGTCCCCGCGACCTCCAGCCTGTCGAGGAAAGCCCCCGCGTCGAAGATGCGCGACTGCCGGAAAGGCTCCGCGTAGCGGTTCTGCAGCCAGGTCTGCGCCGGTTCGGCGCCCCGGTCCTCGCCGCCGGCGGCCGCGCAGACTCGCGCAGCCTCCTCGGCCTCCAGCTCGACGAGCGCCGAGTCGCCCTCGAAGACCAGCAGGAGCAAGCACTCTCGCAGCAGGTCGGCGGCGCGGTTGAGCCCGAAGGCCGCGGCCGCGGCGGCGCGCGAGGCCAAGCGCTCGAGCGGCAGCATGACCCCTTCGTCGAAGCGGTCGCGCAGCAGCCCGCGCTTGTGCACGGCCCCCGACTCGTAGCCCCTCGCGAAGAGCTGGGAGTCGACCGGATCGTAGAGCCGGGCGAGCGCCGGGCGCAGGCCCGCCCGCAGAATCGCGCGAAGAGCGTCGAGGCCCGCGCGCACGCCGGAGAACGCGAAGGCCTGGAAGGCGCGCGCCTCGGGCACGCTCACCAGGTGCAGGCGGGCCCTGCAGATCGTCCCGAGCGTCCCCTCGCTGCCGAGGAAAAGCCCGGGCGTCTCCCAGCCCGGCCGCGGGCGGCGCGCGGCGACGACGATTTCGCCCCGCCCATCGACGACGGTCAGCGAGGCGACCATGTCCTCTATCTTTCCGTAGCGCCCCGAGCACTGCCCGGCGCCGCGGGTCGCCAGCCAGCCGCCGACCGTCGAGCACCCGAGCGACGACGGCAGGTGCCCGGTCGACAGGCCCTTGCGCCCGAGCTCGCGCTCGAGCCGCTCTCCGAGGATTCCCGCCTCGCACTCGACCTCGGGCGCGTCGGGATCGAGCGCCACGACGCGGCTCATCCGCTTGAGGTCCAGGACGATGCCGCCGTGCAACGCCACGGTGCCACCGCACAGCCCCGAGCCCGCGCCAAAGGGCACCAGCGGCACCCCGAGCCGCGCCGCGAGAAGGGTCAGCTCGCGCACCTCTTCGAGGCTCTCAGGCCAGACGATAAGCTCCGGGGGCGACGGCGTCTGGCCCGAGCGCGCCCAGATAAGGCCCTTGGGCCAGAGGTCGCGCGCGTAGGCGAGCCGGTCCGTGGGCTCGATAGACGCACGCCCGTCCACGATGCGCGAGGCATCACGCAGCAGCGCACGGGCCTCGGGCGTCGAGGCGGGGAGAGCCCGGGCTGGCAGGCGGTGGACGGGTCGGCTCATCAAGGGCCCTCGAGCCCATGCGCAGAGGCCGTCGCCGCAACCGGCAGGCCCCTGTCGATCAGGGCTCTGGTGTCCGGGGGATGCTAGCCGCCGGGCGCAGGTCGTTCAAGAAAGGACAACGTATCTGAGCCCCCCCCCCGAAGCCCCCGGCCACGGTAGACTGGCGCGCGTGGCTACCTACCGGATTGTCCCTCTGCCCGGCCAGCCCGAGCGCGGGCGGGTGCTCGGCGCCAGCTCCCTGGACGAGCCCGTCTATCTGACCCGGCTGCTGCGCGCCGAGGACCCGCGGGCCGCGCAGCTCGAGCGGCAGATCAGGTTTTCGGCTCCGCAGGATTCGCCGCTGCTCGCGCCGCTGGTGGAGCTGGGGACGAGCTCTGACGGCTGGCTTGCGGTCGTCGAGAAGGCGCTGCCTGCCGTGCCGCTCGTCCAGGTCGTCGAGCGCGCGCGAGAGCGCGGCCTGCCCTTCCTGCCGCAGGCCTGCGCCTGGTTTGGCAAGCGTCTGTGCGAGGTGGTCTCGACCCTCGGCACGACGGCCCATCTGCGACTGACCCCGCGCAACGTGCTCGTGCAGGCCGACGGCGAGCCGTTCGTGCTCGGGACCGCCTACGCGCGGCTGCTGGCGCCCTCGGCAGACGAGCAGGCCTTCCTGCCGCGCGCGCCCGACTCCTCTCGGGCGGCCGACTCGTACGCCGCAGCCGAGATCGTCCGCCTGCTCGCCAGTCTCGGGGCCACGGGTTACCAGGACGATTGGGGCTCGCTGCCGTTGTCGCTCAAGGCCTGCTTTGTCCGCGCTCAGGCCGCCGGCGGCCTGAGCCCGGCCGCCCTCGCCGCGAGCATCGGCACGACCTTCGAGGAGTGGGGCAAGAGGTGCGATGGCAAGGCGTTCTGCGCGAACCTGCAGCGCCTCGGGCTGCCGCCGGCTCCAAGCCTCGAGTCGGCGAGCGCGACCCTGCAGATCGACCCGCGCTTCGAGGCGGCCGGCGAAGCGAGCTGGACGCCGAGCGGCGCGGTGGACCTCGACGGACGGCTCGAGCGCTTTGCTCCCGCGCAGCCATTCGCCGCGCCACTAGAGCCGCCCGCACCGAGCCGGCCCGACGGCGCCGAGCCCCTCGATCTCGACGAGCAGGCCTTCGCCCACGCTTTCAAGGCCGACGACAGCATGCCCGCGGCCTCCCGGCGCAGCCGCGTCAAACCGCTGCTCAAGGCGCTGGCAGTCCTCCTCGCCCTGGCAGCAACCGGCGCGCTGCTCTGGGCGCAGGGCCCCCAAATCCTCGCCTGGGTCAAATCGCTGGCGGCCGAGCGGCCCCAAGGCGCCTACGGGACGGCGCTGCTGCGCGTCGAGAGCACGCCGTCGGGCGCACAGGTCTTCCTCGGCGACCAGCTTCTCGGCGAGACGCCATACCTCGGAGACAACGACCTGCCTGCCGGAGTCCACCGCGTGCGGCTGCTCAAAAGCGGCTATGAGCCCGCGGCTGCCTCCTTCGAGGGCGGCCGCGATGCCGAGCTTAAGATCCGCCTGCGGCGGCGCTGACGCGCTCCTAGGCTTGGGCGGGGATCTGCTCGGCGCGCTTCTTCTCTTCGCTGGCGCGGATGAGGTAGCCCATCAGCATCAACGACGAGGTGTTCTCGAGGACGCGCTCGGGGTCGCGCGAGATGAGGTTGGCGCTGTAGGAGAGGAAGAACTGCGCGAGCTCCTCGCCCGCCTCGCGCACGATGAGCGCGTTGAGAATCGAGGGCTCCATCGTTCGGATGTCGTTGATGAAGCTGATGGCCATCGCCTTCTTGTCGTTCTCCACTTGCGCCTCCACCGCGCTGGCTTGCGCCCGCGCGCGTCACCGACCTGCCCGCCTGCCGGGCAATATCAACCTTCGCTCCACAGGCCGCAACGCCCCTCGCCCGCTCGCCGCGGGCCTACGCCCCCGAGTGCGAACGCTTTGACCGCCTGATCCGGCCCGTGACACAATCCGCCCGTTCGTTCGGTTCCAAAGCGAGCGGGCGGGCACGCGCCGAAACGAAGGAGCGGACGATGTTCACGGGCGTGAAGGTCTTTTCGGCAACAAAGGCCAGGGAGCGCGAGGACTTGGGCGAGCACGTCACGCGCTGGATCCGCAGCAACGTCCAGCTCGACGTGGTGGACCGGGTCGTCGTCCAATCCTCCGACAACGAGTTCCACTGCCTGACCGTCGTGCTGTTCTATCGGCACAAGGAGCAGTAGCTCGCACGCCTGGCGGCTTGGAGCTCGCAAGACGCGCACGACCGCCCGCTCTGCCAGCTCCCGCGAGACGGCCGCCCGATTCTGAGCGCCTCAGCGGCCGGGGCTCTGCCTGCCCTCAAGAAGCACCTCTCGATCGAGCCGCTCCTTCTGCCCCTCTACGAGCCCGCGGACAGCCACAGCCAGCCCGCCAAGCCGAGCGCCGCCGCGGCCGCGGCGTGCCGCTCGGCCCTCTTCAGCAAGCGCCGTGGATTGCCGCTGTGACTGCCCGAGCCTGGCAACACCTCCCACGGCCCGAGCATCGGCTCGCCTGCCGCCCGCGAGAGCACGCCCGCGATCGACGCGGGCGCCTGGTCTGGCAGTAGCTTTTCGATCAGCCGGTAGTGGTGAAGACCGCTCTCCGGCGGAGCGGGGTCGAGCTCTTGGGCGCGCCTTGCGAGGGCGCGCCGGGGAGCCGTGCTCTCCAGAAACTCGGCGGCATCGACCTCGCCCTCGAGCCTGGTCTCGACCATCGCCAGCCGCTGAAGCGGCCCTCTCGCCCGGGCGAGCCTCAGTTGCGCCTGCTCGTCTTGAAGGACGAGTCGGTCGGCGTGCCTCTCCTCGAAGAAGACAAGGTCGGCCTCGGCCCCCTGGCCACGCAGCACCTCGAGACGAAACCCCAAACACGGCCTTGCGCTGAGCGGAGCAACAAGCGGCGGCTCCCCGACGAGCTTGCCGCGGACCGAGACCCTCACCGCGCCCTCTTCGCCGCACGACTCGAGCGCGCGCGCGACCGTCGCCCGCGCCTCGGCCTGCGCCGCGCGATAGCACGCGAAGGCGCGCCAGGCGAGCCACCCGAGCAGCCCCGAGCCGGCGACGCACACCAGCGCCCCGGCCGCCGGGAGCAGGCCGAGCGCGCCGGCCGGCAGAAGCGTCGCAAGCCCGACCGCCAAGGCCGGCCCAAGCGCGCGCCCCAACCTCAGGCGCTCGCCCCTGCTCGCCTCGAGCGCGAGGCCCAGATAGAGCAGCGCCGTCAGCGTCGCCGCGGTCAGCATCAGCCGGATGGCCATCGAGAGCACGCGCTCGCCTCTTCTGTCGCCGAAAGGCCTGCCGGCGCGCGCGCGTTGAGCTAACCGCGCAGCCCGAGCGAGGCCAGGTACATGCGGATCTCCTCGATGCGCGCGGCCCAAGACTCGCCGCGAATCGCTTCGCTGCGCTCGCGCCGAGGCCCCGGGGCCTCGAGCGCCGCGCGCGCCTCGGTGACGAACTCCTCGGGCGTGCGCCCTATCCGGCAGAGCCCGAGCCGCTCGACCTCCGGGATGGCGGTCGAGACCACCGGCAGGCCCGCAGCGAGGTACTCGCGCACCTTGAGCGGGTTCGAGTTGAGGGTCAGCTCGTTGATCTTGAAGGGCATCAGCGCGACGTCGAACCCCTTGCAGTAGGCGGGCAGCTCCTCGTAGCGGCGCTGCCCGATGAAGTGCACGTTCGGCAACCGGCGCAGGCGCGAGGTGTCGGCGCGCTGCTTGCCGATGAGCACCAGGCTGCCGGCCGGCAGGCCTTGCGCGAGCGTCTCGAGCAGCTCGAGGTCGACCCAGTCGGCGAGAAGCCCGAAGAAGCCGAACAGCGGCCGTGGCAAGCCGGCGATCTCCTCGGGGACGACGGTCTCGGGCTCGAGCGCGCGCGCGAAGTGAGCGTGATCGACCCCGTGGCGCACCAGCACGGTGTTGGGGTTGAGCGCCCGCTTGCTCGTCCACAGCCGCTCCGAGGAGGTGATGACCAGGTCCGCGCCCTCGACGAGGCGGCGCTCCTGCTCGGCGATGGCCGCCGGCGTGCCCGAGAAGGCCGAGAACTCGTCGACGCAGTGATAGATGAGCAGCCGCGCCCTCAGGCTCTGGGCGACCCACTCGGCGGCCGGCAAGAACGACCAGACGACCGGCCGCCGGAAGCCGAGGCCGCGCATCGCCCTCTCGACCTGCAGCTTGAGCGCGATGCGGTTGCCCGCGGCGATCAACCGGCTGCCGAACAGCGGCACCGCGAGCGGCGAGAGTACGAAGATGTTGTGCTCGACCTCGCGCACCCCTCTCAACGTGCCCGCGGCCTTCTTGGCGAGGCGCCGCAGGTCGTGCGCCGAGGCGGTCGGCGTCCGGTTGCCGAGCGAGTTGACCCAGAGCACGCGGTTGTCGACGGCGAGCAGCCGCATCAGGTGCGTCTTCGACAGCGGATCGCCGTCCCAGTCATTGGAGAAGCAGACGAGGTCCGCCCCGCGCAGCACCTCGCTCCTCTCGTCGAGCCTTCTCATCCCCGCCGCTCCTGTCTTTGCCCTCTCAGGTCCCGGAGGCGGCCTGCAGCCAAGCGGGCCGCCCGATGTCGCCCCGCCGCTCGCGCGCCCTTTCGAGCAGCTCGCGCCTGCCCCCGGTCAGGAACGCCTCGTGCCATTCCTCGAGCAGCCAGAGCGCGTAGAGCTCCTCGCGCCGGTCGACCCGCCCCGAGCGGTGCTCTTCGAGCAGCCCTTCGATGGCCGCCGCGCCGAGAATGCCCCGAGAGACCGAGCCCGAGGCGAGCAGCCTCTCGCGGCAGGGCTCGTAGAGCTCGGCGCGCAGCCAGCGGGTCAGCGGCACCGGGAAGCCCTTCTTCTTTCGCCGCAGGATGCCCTCGGGGATCTTGCCGGCCATCGACATGCGCAGCAGATGCTTGCCCACCGTGCCCTTGAGCTTGAGCTGCGGGGGTAGGCTCCAGGCGCTCTCGAGCAGCTCGTGGTCGAGAAAGGGCACCCGCAGCTCGACCGCCCAGGCCATCGTCGTCTTGTCGGCCTTGAGCAGCAGGTCGTCGGGCAGCCAGACCTTCGTGTCGTTGTAGAGCATCCGATGCAGCGGATGCGCTCCTTGAGTGCGCCGCCAGAGCGGCTCGAGGCGCTCGAAGAGCCCCTTGAGCGCGCGCGGTCCGAAGTGGCGGGCGACCAGCGCGTCGTCGAAGGCGCGCCCGACGCCCAGGTAGCGCTCGGGCAGCGGGCGGCGCGCCAGGTCGAGGTAGCGGCGCAGCTTCGGGTGGCGCGCCCCGCGCCCCGCCACCGCCAGCGCGCGCTCGAGCGAGCGGCCGCCCACCGCGCGCGCCCGCTCCATCAGCAGCATCCGCGCGTAGATCGGGTAGCCCGCCAGCACTTCGTCGGCCCCCTCGCCCGAGAGCACGACGACGACCTCGTCGCGCGCGCGCTTGGCAAGCTGCATCAGCGGGATACAGGCGCCGTCGGAGATCGGCTCGTCGAGGTGCCAGGCGAGCTTGGCGAGGCTGTCGCGAAACAGCGCGCAGTCGACCAGCACCTCGCGATGCTCGGTGCCGAGCGCCTCGGCGGCCTTGCGCGCCCAGGCGAGCTCGCCCTCGCTGTCGCCCTCATAGCCGACCGCGAAGCTCTTGAGTGACGAGGGGGCGGCCTGCCTCATCGCCCAGCCGACCGCCGTCGAGTCGATGCCGCCCGACAAAAACAGGCCCACCGGCACCTCGGCCATCAGCCGCAGGCGCACCGCCTCGAGGATGAGCTGAGTGAGCGCCTCGCTCTCCTCGACCGCGTCGCACGGCCGGGCCTCGAGGTAGCTCGCCTCGACCGGCACGTCCCAGAACTGCGCGAGGTGCGCGGCGCCGTCCTCGAAGACCAGCCGGTGGCCCGGCTGCAGGCGCTCGATGCCCTTGAACAACGTCTGCGGCCCCGGCACGTAGCGCAGGGCGAGGTAATCGACGAGCCGCTCGCCGTTGATTTCGCGGCGCACCTCGTCGAAGGCGAAGAGCGCCTTCGCCTCAGAGGCGAAGAGCAGGTCGCCGCCGGCCAGGGTCCAGTAGACCGGCTTGACCCCGAGCCGGTCGCGGGCGAGCAGCAGCCGGTGCCGGCGCCCGTCCCAGAGCGCGATCGCGAAGATGCCTCGCAGGCGCCCGAGCACCTCGTCGCCCCACTCTTCGTAGCCGTGGACGATGGCCTCGGTGTCCGAGCGGGTCGCGAAGCGGTGGCCCTTCGCCTCGAGCTGGGCGCGCAGCGCGAGGTGGTTGTAGATCTCGCCGTTGAAAGCGACCCAGACCGTGCGCGCCTCGTTGGCCATCGGCTCGGCGCCGCCGGCCCGGTCGAGGATGGCGAGCCGGCGGTGCCCGAGGGCCGCGTTCTCGTGGAAGTAGAGCCCCTCGCCGTCCGGGCCGCGGTGGGCCATCAGCTCGAGCGCGCTCGCCATCGGCTCCGGGGCGACCGCCCGCTCGCGGTCGGCGTTGACGCGGCCAACGATTCCGCACATCTCAGCTCTCCCCTGCCGCGAGCCCGCCGCGGCCCAGCAGCTCGAGGTACGCCCGCAGGACTGGCGCGAGCTCGTCGCCACTGCCCTCAAGAGGTGTCGGGAAATCCCCCTCGTCCGTTCGCCTCGAGCAGAGTCGAGAGCCCCGAGCGTAGGCCGAGCCTGCGAGGCCGGAGTCGAGGTGCCCTTCGACTCCGCTCCCGGCGCTCGCGCGTCGGGAGCTACGCTCAGGGTGAGCGGAATCAGATGGCGTCGAAGGATTGGACGGATCTTCGGGCCTGCCCGCCCCTTCCCGCCAAGCCCCCTCGACCGCTTCGGCGAGCTCGACCGGATCGCCGCTGCGCACCAGGCGCGTGCCCGCGGGCCGAAAGCCCACCGCGGTCGCGACCACCGGCTTGCCGAGCCCGAGCGCCTCGCGCACCGAGAGCGCGTCCCCGTCGGCGAGCGAGGGGCGCACGAAGACGTCGCAGGCCGCGATGGTCGCCAGGGCCTGCGCGTGGTCGAGCTCGCCGAGGAGCTCGACCCGCTCGCCCACCCCGTAGACGCCGGCGAGCGCCTCGATGGCCTCGCGCCGGCCCGGCCCGAACAGCGCCAGGCCGACTCGCGGCATGCGGCTCGCGAGCACCGGCAGCGCCCCGAGCAAGGGGCGGGTGCCGTAGATGGGACTGGGGGCCACTGCGCAGGCGAGCAGCGGCTCGAAGCGCGCGCGCGCTCTGGCGAGCCCGGCCGGCGGCTCGCCCGGCTGAAGAGGACCGGTGCCCGCGGGGGCGACCTCGACCCGCGACGCAGAGAGCCCCGCGTCGAGCAGCGCGCGCTCGATGGCCGGGTTGACCGCGAGGATGCGCCCGAAGCCGCGGCTCGCCACGCACACCAGGCGCCTCTGGGAAGCGCCGAGTGCGAGGAAGTTGGGGGCGAGCCCGCTGTGGACGGTGAGCAGCGGGGCCGGAGAGAAGGGCCGGCGAAGCGCGCCGACCGCGGCGGCGATGGCCCAGGAGCGCGGGTTGTGCCCGCTGATCTGCGCGTGGACGAGAAACCCGAGCGCCGCGTGCAGGGCGAGCTGCGCGGCCAGCTCGCCCGCGCTGCCCACCGGGGACACCTCCGGGCGCGCCTCGCGCGCCCCGAGCGCGAGCACCCGGACCCAGGCGTCGTGGGCCTTTAGCCTGCGGTGCAGGGCCTCGACGTGGACGGCGATGCCGCCGTGCGGCGGCGGAAAGTTGCCGACCAGGAGGATGCGCGCGCCTGCGAGCGGTCGGTTCACGGGCGGCTCGGCTCCTCGAGGGGCTCGTCGTCGCGGCGCACCCGGCCGATCTCGCGGGCCGGCACCCCGGCGACGACGGTGTAGGGGGCGACGTCCCGGGTGACGACCGCGTTGGCGCCCACCTGCGCGCCGCGGCCGATGCGGATGTCGCCGAGCAGGCAGGCGCCGGCGCCGATCTTCACCTCGTCCTCGATGACCGGCGCGCCCTTGCTCGTCGAGCGCCCGCCGATGGTCACATGCGGGCCGACGAGCACGTCGCGGCCGATGCGGGTGGAGGGGTGGATGACGATGCCCAGCCCGCCGTAGGCGAGCTCGGTCCCCTCGCCGATCTCCGCGCCGGTGCCGATGTACGAGCAGGTCGCGAGCTGGATGAGCTTGCGCAGCGCGCGCGGCACGAGCGGAACCCCGAGCCTGTGGGCAGCTTGCGCGAGCCTGTGCAGTTCGAGCGCGTTGAGCATGGCGGGCAACTCACCTGCCGGCCTTTCGACGCGGTCTGCCGGCAGGGCTGAACCTAGGGACCGGGCGCGCGGCGCGGTAGCGGCGCGGAGCCCTGCTCGCCGACGAGCGTGTTGGTCGCGCAGCGGTTGCGCTCGCCGAGCACCGGGCGGGTGAGCGAGAGCATCCCGAAGACATCGTCGATGTGGCAGGCGGTCAGGTTGGACGAGTAGCCGAACGGCCCGCGGCTGAAGTTCTCCCAGAGCGTCTTGCGCTTGAGGCAAAACAGGTCGCCGCCGACGCGGTTGGGCAGATCCTCGGTCGTCACCGCCGAGCGGAAGCCGTGGCGCACCAGCGCGGCGACGATGCGCCGGTCGTAGTAGCCGTTGGGGTAGGCGAAGTCGCGCACCGGCCGGTCGAGCCGCCCCTCTATCTCGCGCTTGGAGGCGGCGATCTCGCGATCGATCGACTCCTCGGACTCATGGGTGAGCACCACGTGGTTGACCGTGTGCGCGCCGAACTCGATGCCCGCCTCGGCCATCTTCGCCACCATCTCCCAGCCGAGCGGCTCGCCCGAGGGCGGCAGCAGCTCGGCCCCTCCTCCCAGGCTCTTCTCGATGCGCGCGATGAGCCGCTGCAGCTCGTCGGCCGAACGGCGCGAGATGAGCCGCTCGACCGCGAGCGCGGCGCGCGCGTCGACCAGCTCCGAGGTGACGACGTTGCGCGGCCGGCCGCCCGCGCCCCCCAGCTTCAGCTTGAGCAGGTAGTGCAGCCGGTCGTGGGGGAAGCGCGCCCCCGAGCCGACGAACCCCGAGGCGAGGAAGACCGTCGCCGGATGCCCGCGCCGCGCGAGCACCGGGAAGGCGTGGTCGTAGACGTCGCGGTAGCCGTCGTCGAAGGTGAGCGCCGCCGCGTCGCGCCGCGGCTCGCGCTCGCCGGAGACCACCTGCATCGCCTCGCCGAGCGGGACGATCTCGAAGCCGGCGCGAAACAGCTCGTCGAGCTGGCGCTCGAAGGTCGGCACGCTCAAAAGCAGCCCGGGAATGGCCCGGCGCCGCTCGCTCTCGAAGTCCTCGACCACGCGGTGGTAGCTCAGGATGAGCACCCGGCGGCCACCGACGGCCACGCGCGCGGCGCGAGCGAGCAGCCCGTGCATCCCCGAGTAGTGCAAGGCATTGGCGGCCACCGACTTGGCCGCGCTGCGCGCGAAGCTCTTCCAGCCCATCCGCCCCTCCCCGCCGCTTTTCAAGAAGAGCCGCGCCGGCGCTTGCCGCGCCGCAGCTCCTCCCACCACCGGTCGCCGACCACCTTCCGCGCCGCCTTCTTGAGCGCCCGGGCGCCGCTCGCCGCCGCGAGCCAGGCCGCCCCTGCGGCCGTCCGATTGACGATGCGCACGCCTTCAGTGCGCCGGCGCGCCTTCTTTGCCCACTCGAACTTGTAGGGCTCCTGCCCGCGCAAAAAGTCGAAGACCGCGCGCCGCTCGCGGAAGGCGTCGGCGAGCGTTTCGCCGAGCAGCACCAGCCCCACGCTGCGGCGCGTCCAGCCCGGGTCGTAGCCGGACTGGTAGTAGTAGAAGCGGTCGCGGTGGACGATGCCGTAGACCGAGGCGAGCGCCTGGGAGCCGAGCCGCAGCGTGTAGAGGCGCAGCATCCCGCTCTCGGCGAGCAGCTCGGCCGCGTCGCGGTGGAAGGCGCGCACCTCGGCGGTGTTGATGCCCTGCGAGCCGCCGTCGCGCTCCCAGCGCAGCCGGTGCAGGCGGAAGAAGTCGGCCAGCGCCGCAGCCACCTCGCCGGGCTGCTCGGTCCTGTCGATGGCAAAGCCGGGCTGGGCGGCGAGCCATTTGCGGCGCCGGGCGAGGTTGTCGGCGCGGCCGACCTCGCGCAGGTAGCTCTCGAAGTCGCCGCTCGTCTCGACTATCGGGCAGACGTGGCGCTCGAACCGCTCGGCGAGCAGCGCCCCCGGGGCGAGCTTCTCGAGGACGCGCGCGCCCAGGGCGCTGCCTTCGGGCAGGTCGAGCAGCTCGAGCACATCGAAGCGCGCGCGGCGGGCCGCGAGCCCCTCGGCAAACAGGCTCGCGAGCTGCGGCTCGCGCCCGCGCGGCGCGACGGCGTCGAGGTACTCGCTGCCGACCCAGTCGTCGCAGCCGAGAAAGCCCCAGCGGCGCACTGCAAACCCCGCGACGGGCTCGCGCCGCTCGCACAGCGGCAGCAGCCCGGTCAGCCCGCCCCGCTCGTCGCGGGCGGTCAGGATGCGCAGCCCCGCCTCCGGGGCGACCCGCCGCCACCACGGGTAGAGCCAGTCCCAGGTCAGGAAGGGCGAGGCCTCGCTCTGAAAGAGAAGGCACGACCACTCGGCGCGCAGGCTCGCGAAGCCGAGCCCCTCGCCGACCTCGTCGATCCACACGCGCGCCGGACTGGGACCTTCGCGCTCCATCGTTCGCCGCATCTCGCCTACCTTTTCACCGCGTCGCGGACCGCCTCGGCGAGCGCGGTCATCGCCGCCGGCGTCAGGTCCTGGTGGATGGGGACCTCGAGGATGGTGCGCCGCAGCGCGTCGACGTCGGGGAACTCGCCGGGCAGACAGGCCGGGTGCCCGTAGCGCCAGAAGTCGACCGTCTCGATTCCGCGGGCGGCGAGCCGCGACTGGACCCCGGCCTTGTCCTCGACGCGCAAGGGATAGAAGAGCGGGCAGACCCCGGGCGGCAGCTCGGCGAAGACCGGCGGGGCGACGTCGCGCAGGTGGCCGAGCAGCAGGAAGAAGTTGCGCCGGCGCCGCTCGACGATGGAGGCGAAGTCCTGGGCGAGCGCGATGCGCCGGGTCAGCGCGCTCATGCCCAGGTCGGCGTGGGCGCGGTTGAAGTGCTGGGTGCCGGTGGCCACCCGCTCGATCTTCGCGGTGCTCACCGTCAACTTGCCCAGCCCGCGCACCGCCTGGCGCAGCAGCCGCCCGAGCGCGCCGGCGCGCAGCTCGAGGTTCTGCAGCAGCGCCGAGGCGAGGTGCGAGAGCGTCGAGAGCATCGGCGGCTCGGGCGGAGTCGGCAGCCCCTGCGGCCTCGAGCCCGACAGGACCAGCACCCCGCCGTTGGGCACCGGGAGCGTCTTGTAGATGGAGAAGACCGCCGCGTCGCCGAAGGTGCCCAGCGGCCGGTCGCCGTCGCGCGAGAGCAGCGCGAGCGCGCAGTCCTCGACCAGCGGCAGCCCGTGCGCGTCGGCCAGCGTCCGCAGCTCGCGGGCCGGGCCGGGGAAGCCCAGGTAGTGGATGAAGTAGAGCGCGCGGGTGCGCGGGGTGATGAGCCGGGCCACCTCGTCGGGCTCGACCTGCATCTTCGGCCCGACCCCGTAGAAGCGCACGCTCGCCCCCGCGTCGACGAGCGCCTCGATCTCGACGCCGTGGTGATAGGCGGGCGCGAGGACCTCGCCCTGGTCGAGCCGCAGGATGCGCGCCAGGGTCCAGACCGCGTTGCGCCCGAAGTAGTAGAAGCGCGCCCCCGGGGCCTCGAACGGAAAGGCCGGCGCGCCGCGGGCCGAGGCGGTGAGCATCTGCGGCCACAGCGTGGGCAGGGCCGGGACGAAGCGGGCCCCCGGCGGCCGCGGCGGCGGGAGGTCCGCGCCCGCGCCGCTCGGCTTCACCGCTTCCATCGCAGGACCTCCTTGAGCTTGGGCGCCCAGCGCGACTTGAGGTCGTAGAGCGCCGCGCCGCGGGCGCTGCGGCCGAAGGCGTAGAGCCAGTGATGCGGGCGCACCTGCGAGCTCCAGTCCTGCTTCCAGGTCATGTTCGGGCCGAGGAAGTCGAAGCGCTCGAAGCCGCGCTCGCACAGGTCGCGCACCACCTCGTCGACCATCACCTGGCCTGGCGAGCACTCGCGGTGCGCCTCGTCGAAGGCGACCTTGGGCACGTAGTAGGTCTTGCCGCTCTCCAGGCCGAAGTGGAAGGCGACCGGCCGGCCGTCGAGCCGCAGGAAGTAGAGGCTCAACTCGCCGCGTTGGGCCGAGCGGCGCGCCAGCTCGGAGTAGAAGCCGCGGGTCGTCGCGTCGTCGGCGATGGCCGTGCCGCGCTCGCCCTTCCAACCAGCCCGCTCGAGCGCGAGCCCCTCTTCGAGCAGCCGCTCGAGCTCGCGGCCGCCGGTTATCCGCTGCAGCTCGAGCTTGCCCTTCGCCTCGAGCTTGCGCTTGCGGCGGCGCAGGTTCTGCCGGAAGTGCGCGTCGAGCCTGCCGAGCACCGCGTCGTAGCCGCCCTCGAGCGGCACGAAGGGCGTCTGCATCGACTCCCAGACAGCGACCCGCAACCCGTCGGCCTCGGCGAGCGAGAGCAGCCCGCGGGCCGCGCCGTCGAGCGGCACGTCGGCCAGCTCGAGCACGTCGAAGGAGCGGGTCGCGCGCAGGTGCGACCAGAGGGCCTTGATGGCCTCGGGCCGGTCGGGGTCGGCCACGAGGTCGAAGCGGCAGGAGTGGACGTTGGCCGGCGCCCTCAGCCTGCGCACCCGCAGCCCGTACATGCGGCCGCGTTCCTCGAGCAGCGGCAGCGCCGCGACGAGCCGCTCGCCGCTGCGGGCTACGAACAGCCGCAGCTCCTCGCCGGGGGCGAAGTTGTCGAGCCAGAGGCTCAGGAAGTGGTGGCGGAAGAACGGCTCGTCGTGGCCGCTGCGCGCGACCAGCTCGTCCCAGTCCTGACGCAGGCCCAGGAACCCCTCACGCCCCAGCTCCTCGACCACCAACGGGCCGTCGATTGACCTCCGCATCGCCTCCCACCCCTCTGCCGGATCTGCCGCGAGGCGACACAGCCCCGATCCCCGAGGCCCCCGCCCCCATGCGGGATGTCGCCGATGAGACGCTCGTTTTCGTGGCTGAACTTTGGCCATCCGCCGCAGGTTCGGCACTGCGGGGAGGTTGTTGCGTCCCGCATAGGAAACGCCGCACACCCCGAGCTCGCCCACGTCGCCCTCGATGTCTGCCCGCGCGACTCCGCCCCAATGCGCGCCCACTCGATCCTGGTCGCCTCACGCCGACTGGCTTGCGCGCTCGCCTCCCACCGCGAAGCGCTCGGCCGAGACGAACGACGCATCCCCCGCGAACAGCTGCACATCCCCTTCTGAAGCAGCATCGCCGACGCGCGCCCTCGGCCCCAGGCTCCGCTTCGAACTCGGGACGATTCCTCGCGCGCTGCCCGAGACGGAACAACTGGTGGATCGGCCCGTACTTGCCGAGAACGCCGAGGGCCTGCAGCTCGATCACGTCGCCGTCCTCGTGGCCGAGGAACCGAAGGAACCGGGCGATGTTCTGGGACAGCCCTTCACCCGAAGGGCTGTCCAGGCGCTCGCGGAGGTCACGCGCTCAGGGCGTCGGGTGGGACGGATTGTTGGGATAATGGTCGGTGCGCGTGGTGTCCACGGCAGGCAAAGCGTGGGGGCCGGGAGGGCGGGGACACGTGACGCGCCGACGATGGTGAACAGCGAGCAGCCAGAGGAGCTACGCGGGCTCCGCGTGGAGCTTGAGACCGAGCGCGCCGAGAACCTTGAGGATGGTGTCGAAGTCGGGACTGCGGTCCCCCGAGAGCGCCTTGTAAAGGCTCTCGCGGGACATGCCTGCCTCGCGCGCCACCTGCGACATGCCCTTGGCTCGCGCGATGTCGCCGATCGCCTTGGCGATAAACGCCGCGTCAGCTCCCGGCTCGTCGAGACATGCCTCCAGATAGGACGCCATCTCTTCGGAGGTGCGCAGATGCTCTGCGACGTCGTAGCGGGTCGTCTTCGTCTTTGCCATGTCGTCCTCCTACAGGTTGCGGGCGAGCCGTAGCGCCGTCTTGATGTCCGCGGCCTGCGTCGTCTTGTCGCCTCCGGCCAGTAGAACGATGACCGTCCGGCCTTTCCTGACGAAGTACACGCGGTAGCCTGGGCCAAAGTCGATGCGCAGCTCCGACACTCCCTGGCCGACCGGCTTCACGTCGCCGGGGTTGCCGGCGGCGAGCCGCTCGATGCGGGCCTGGACCCGAGCGCGTCCGCGCACGTCCCGCAGGTCGTCGAGCCAGGCGGCGAACTCGGCGGACTTGCGGATCTCGAACACACAACAACTGTAGCCATGTGGCTACAGTTCGTCAAGTCGATGCGTGGCCGTGCGAGTCCTCGTCGAGGCACCGCTCGCCTCGACGGCAAATGGCCCCCCCGCGCCTGGGACATGGCGAGCGGGCGGGGCGTGGGGGTGAGCGGTCAGCGTAGTCGGACCGCCGTCCTCGCCTACGTTCCTTCCGCCACCACGAGCACGAACAGTACGTGCCCTTGAGGTGGGTTCGGGTACCTCGCGATGTAGGACCTGCTCTCAGCACAGGTGCGCGTCGCGAACGACTCGATCGGTTCGTCGTCGCGGCGTTCCGAGTACCAGTTCGCGTATGCGCTTTCGATCCTTCCCCCATGGCAAAGCCCTGCCCGGCGAGCTGTCGCGCTCGTCGGTTTACCGCTTGCTGTCACGCCACCACCTCTCGGGCCGACCCCTGCGCGGCCCCACGGCCGAGAGGCGCTCCTTCATCTACGAATTCGCCGGTGAGCTGCTCGTCGGCGACGCGCTTCATCTGCGGCGGCGGGTTCTCGGACCCGACGGCAGGCCGCGCAAGGTCTACATGCTCTCCCAGATCGACTGCGCGACCCGCAAGCTGTTGTCATAAGCAGTACCCAAGGCGGACGTGTGCCTTGGGGATGAAAAATGGCAGCAAAATGACCGAGGCCGTCGCCATCGGGACGCCGTCAGCTCGCCGTCAGGGAATTGCGCGACACATCTTCACTCCGCCAAAGGAGACCAAACCGTGACCCGTTCCGTCCTCGCACTGCCGGTCGAGCGCTTCGTACGCTCCCCCGAGCTTGCCTCCCTGCAGATCCTCGACGCCGCGCTCGTTGCCTGCGAAACCGCGCTCCTCGCCGCACACCCCGAGGTCGCCCACGGCGCCCTCGATGTCTGCCCCCACGGCTCGAGCCCCATGCGCGCTCATTCCATCCTGGTCGCATCACGCCGCCTCGCCACCGCACTTGCCGCCTACCGCGAGGCGCTCGGTCGCGACGAACGGCGCACTCGCAGGCAACAGGTGCTTATCCCCTTCTGATCGCCCGACCCCTACCGCACTGAGGCCGCCTCCGGCAGCACGCTGGGGGCGGCCTTCGCACGCTCGACCTCAAACCCCGCGACGAATTCGGACCGATTCCTCGCCTGAAGCGCGGGACGGAACACAACCCGAGTTTGACAGTCGTTCGGGGCGACAAGAAGCACGACCCGAGTAGTTTC
>ENA-UOOR01000492-UOOR01000492.1-fermentation-metagenome-genome-assembly--contig:-NODE-492-length-55864-cov-43.425827_pt1 | contig 55864 bp, 50 predicted proteins | sample MGYA00245780_ERZ724029 | MGnify/ENA primary metagenome ERZ724029 (study PRJEB28704, sample SAMN03018315) | fermentation metagenome | biome: anthropogenic terrestrial biome; feature: soil; material...
AAGATAGCAGCATAAAAAATTAAAAAAGGAGCTGTCCTTTTGGAACAGCCCCTTCAATCTTTAATTGCTATTTAGTTCATTTAAAATAGTTGTCTATCTCTTTCGAATTCTTGATGGGGATAATCGTAAATCCATAAGAAATAGGGGTAGATGTGGGACGAATAATATATTGCTCAAGTGGCAATGCTCCCCAACTGTTATTTCCTCCTACTCCTTGCATACGATAGTCAATGAATAAATCTACCTTTTCTGATGGAACATAATCATTGATGTGCTTCTTGTAGGGGGCGGTGCCGACAGCTGAATTATTAAATAGCCTTGGGCCGTTCGACAGGGTTTCTAGTAAATAGTTGGAGGCGTTAAACTCAAGGGCCTCATCCATTACAAAAAGTAAGCCTTTTCCGGATCTTTCGGATAATGCTAACCAATTAACATCAACATGATGGGCATTTTCTTGGGTTAACACAAATTTTGTAACCATCTCACTAATTGGAGATTTAAATCTGTCAATAAACGTGGATGCTTTACGATCAATGTAATTGTCCCAAGGTCCTCTTCCGTAATATTCGGCATTTACTACATTCTTGGGTAGTTGCATGCGCATTCCAATTCGTGGAATCATATCGGTCTCGGCTTTTGAGGCGTCAAAAGAATTATCTACTCGTATTGTTCCATCGTTGTAAATGGTGTAAACTATACTGGCAGTGGCCTTGGCTTGTGGATAGGTATATTCATAACTGATGGTGGTTTTATCTCCTGTGGTTACTTTAAAATTCTCTGCTTTCAAATCTTGATAGCTTGCTTCTTCCCAACTACTTAACTTTTCGGGAAGACGGGCACCGTAATCGTTGTCAATAGGGGCGCGCCAAAAAAATGGACGAAATCCATATCCGTTACTAACATATTCTGTTTTGCCTACTTTATAGGAGGTCATCAAACCGCTCAGCTTGTCAAAAACAGCGCTGAATCCTTTTCCGCTTACGGTTACTGAGTTGCCATTCTCTTTTACACTTGCCGACTTTCCTGCTTTAAGTTTCAAATCGGAAATTTCATTTACTACAAATTGATCGCGGGCAACTACCCATCCTGTTGGTATCAGTCGGGTTGTTTCTTTTTGTATTACCTCAAATTCAACTGTCAGCGGTTTGTAGTTATTTGCGTATCTTGCAAAATTGGGAATGATTACTTGCTCGGTTGCTTGGGGTTGTACATTTACAGTAAGCTTACCGCTTGCAAGTTCTTTACCGTGGGACTTAATTGTATAGATGACTTCGTATTGCGACAAATCTATGAAGTAGTTCTCATTAAATACATCTACTGAACCTGTGCTGGAATCAAAATTCTTGAACCAAATGTTCTGATAGACTTTACGCATTTCTTCAGTATGGGGTTTGGTGGTCCTGTCAGGAAAAATTACTCCGTTAATACAGAAATCACCGTCACTGGGTGTACCGGTGGGACCAAAATCGCCGCCGAATGCCCAAAATTTGTTTCCATTTTTGTCTGTTTGGACAATTCCTTGGTCAACCCAATCCCAAATACATCCGCCTTGAAGTATATCGTACTTCCGGGTCAAATCCCAGTATTCTGTAAAATTACCTAAACTGTTTCCCATTGCATGGGCATACTCGCATTGTATCAAAGGACGGTCGGCATAACTGCTTTTGGCATATTCTTCAACTTGAGCGGGTGTCCTATACATTGGACAGTAGATATCTGTGTTCCACTCTAACTTACTTTGTTCGTATTGTACAGGACGGGTTGGGTCTATACTTTTTACAAGGTTGTAGGTTTCATAAAAATTATAACCGTTGCCGGACTCATTACCTAACGACCAAATAACAATGCATACATGGTTCTTGTCTCTTTCAACCATGTTTTTTGTACGGTTCATATGACTTTCCAAAAATAATGGATTGTTGGCTAATGTTCCACCTTTGCTCAAACTGTATCCCATTCCATGACTTTCTATATTGGCTTCGTCGATAATGTAAATTCCATATTCGTCTGCTAACTTGTAGAATAATTCTTGTTGGGGGTAGTGACTGGTCCTAACGGTATTGACATTGTATTTTCTAAATAACTCAAAGTCTTTTCTCATTAAATCTTCGGTTACATAATGTCCTGTGTATTGGTCGTGCTCATGAATATTCACGCCTTTAACAAGAACGGGCTTGCCGTTTATCAAAAATTGACGGTCTTTGATTTCTGATGTCCTGAATCCTATCTTTTGAGAGGTGGTTTCAATAATCTTTCCACTAGAATCTGATAATGTGATAATTAATGTGTATAGGTTGGGCTCTTCAGCCGACCATTGTTTTACGTTTTCTATTTCTTTGGAAAATAATACGGATGCTTCGTTTGAAGTGCTTTGTGTCTTTGATTCTTTACTGACAACAGCATCTGATGCATCTCTCAATTCATAAGAAACGGTTATATTTTCATTCTTATTGTCGGAATTATATATGCTTACGTCAAGTGAGAATAATCCGTTTTTGTAGTTTTTATCTAATGGGGTTTGTACAAAATAATCTGTAATATGTGTCTTCGGACGTGCGTAAACATAAACGTCTCGCTCTAAGCCTGATAAACGCCACATGTCCTGACATTCTAAATAGCTTGCTTCTGAAAAACGGTGTATTTGTATTGATAACACATTCTTACCGGGTTTGGCTAGCTTGGTAATGTTAAATCGGGCGGGTAACTTGCTGTCTTTACTCATTCCAAGGAATTCTCCATTCAAATAGAAGTATGCTGCGCCTTTTGTACCATCTGAACTTACAATGATATCTTTTCCAATCCATGACGAGGGGATGTCGAACTCTTTTCTATAGGTTCCTACTGGATTGAAATCATGAGGTACTAAAGGGGGATTGGGTTTGTCCCAATAGGGTGGGTGACCGGGTGAGGTGAATTCGTATGTGGTATTCACATAAATAGGTGTTCCAAATCCTTGAATTTCCCAATTACCGGGTACTTTGATGTCGCTCCAAGAACTTGCATTAAAGTTTTCTTCATAGAATCCGTTTTGAGGACGATCGTTGAAGTTTTCTGAATAATTGAACTTCCATATGCCATTCAACAAAAGAAATTCGCTTCCTTTACTCCCACTGGAAGCATTTACTGCATCATCAACATTGCTAAATGTATAGAAACTGGCGCGGGCAGCTTCCTTGTTGATGTCTATTAGCTTTGGATTGGTGATTTCTGCATATCGATTACCCTGATCCTGAGCTTGAATAATCATAACTCCTAAAGTGAGCATTAATGTAATAAAAATTAACCTTTTCATGTAAACCTTATTAATAGTGATAAATGCAAAGATAACACTTTATATCAAACGGATTGCGCAAATATAAGTTTATGAGTTTGGGTCGCTTAATCGAAACTGCGTTTTAATACTAACTAAAAAAACAGTATTTTTGTAGCTCAATAGGAAATTATGATGAATGAAAATGATTATGAAATAATGGCTCCCGCCGGTTCGTACGAATCTCTCATGGCGGCTATTCAAGGGGGGGCTGATTCAATATACTTTGGAATCGAAGGACTAAACATGCGATCAAGATCGTCAAACAACTTTACGATAGATGATTTGCATAACATTGCTCAAATATGTCGAGATAATAAGATTAAAAGCTATTTGACTGTAAACACAATAATCTATAACAATGATATGCAGTTGATGCATAAGATTGTAGATGCGGCTAAGGAGGCAAATCTTTCTGCTATTATTGCGGCTGATGTTGCTGTTTTAATGTATGCACGAAGCATTGGAGTGGAAGTACATCTCTCAACGCAATTGAACATTACAAATACAGAGTCTTTAAAATTCTATGCTCAATTTGCGGATGTGGTTGTTTTAGCTCGTGAACTGAATCTTGATCAGGTTAAAGCTATTCATGATGATATTGTGAAACAACATATAAAAGGACCTTCGGGCGAATTAATTCGAATAGAAATGTTCTGCCATGGGGCACTTTGTATGGCTGTCTCAGGAAAATGTTATTTGAGCTTGCACGAAAAAAATCTGTCGGCTAACAGGGGTGAGTGTAATCAAATTTGCCGAAGAGCTTATACTGTTAAAGATCGGGATAGTGAAATAGAACTCGATATTGATAATGAATATATTATGTCGCCTAAGGATTTGAAAACCATCCATTTCATGAATAAAATGATGGACGCTGGGGTCAGGGTGTTCAAAATCGAGGGACGGGCTCGTGGACCGGAATATGTTCGGATAGTGTCGTCTTGCTACAAGGAGGCGGTTGTTATGTATTGCACGGATAGGTTCAATGAGACTAAAATAGAAGAATGGAACGAAAAGCTTTCTACTGTGTTTAATCGTGGATTCTGGAATGGGTACTATCTCGGACAAAGATTGGGGGAATGGACAAATAGATATGGTTCTGGGGCTACAAAAAGAAAGGTGTACATCGGAAAAGCTATTAAACACTTTGGAAATCTCGGGGTAACAGAATTCCTGATCGAGGCGCAATCGGTCAAAACAGGTGACGAACTCTTGATTACGGGACCTACAACAGGGGCGGTTTTTGTTACTGCTGATGATATTCGTGTGGATTTGAATACTGTTGATGAGGCTAAGAAAGGTGATAGATTCTCAATAAAGACTTCTGAAAAGATTCGACCAAACGATCAATTATACAAAATGGTAAAAGTGGAATGCTAATTCTTATTGATGAATTCTACGAAATAATCAAATTGAAATACTGATTGTTATTTACGACTAAAAATACTTAGGTATTATCTAATATACTGTTCTGTAAATCATCTGTTTACATTTCCTCGAGTAAAGGAAAAATAGATGCCTGCTAAACTTATTAAAGCAAAGGTGATAAATCCTCGCTTCATGGCAGTGAGGAATAATGCGTTGTCGACTTCAATAACTGCTTTATTGCCAAAAAGATATGCGAAATACAGGGTGACAATGGTCATGCCTACTATTTGTCCGAAAACTCGCATCGAGGCGGCAATGCCTGATGCTTGACCATATCTGCTTTTATCTACTGAACTCATAATTGTACTCATGTTGGGAGAGGAAAAGAACGCAAATCCTATACCTACCCAAACTAATATTGCTATTATTATCCAAATGGGCGTGGTCTCATTTAAAAATGATAATGATATTAATCCTATTGTACATATTGACATCCCTAAAGTGGATAAATATCTTGGTTGAATTTTGTCTGATAATTTACCGGTAACTGGTGATAATATGGTCATCATAATGGGTTGGGCAATAATGATGCTTCCAGTCATTTGTGGCGACATATCTCGAACGTCCTGTAGATACAAACTCAAAAAAAAGACTATTGCAAAAGTTGCTGTATAGTTAATTAATGCTGCAAGATTGGAAAATGCGAAAAGTTTGTTACGTGTAAACAGCTTTGTATCAAGCATAGGCTTGTCAATCTTTGTCTCAAGAAAACAGAATATTACAAGTAGAATTACACCGCTAGTCAGCATTGACCATCCAAAAATACTCGGAATTTGAGATGATCCATAGGTCATTAATATTAATCCACTCATAAATACTAATGTATCAATTGCTTTTGTCCTTCTTTTTTCGTGGATTTCTTTTTTGTCGTCTTCAAGAAATATAAAAGCTACAATAGTTGCTATAATGCCCAAAACAACGGCAATATAAAATAATATATGCCAACTAAATTGCTGAACAATAATGCCTCCTAAAAATGGACCTAATGCTAAACCAATATAAACTGATGAAACGGAAATCCCTAATACTTGACCTCTATTCTTCGCGGGAAAGGTTGATACTAATATTGCCTGACCGGTTGTACTGGAAAATGCGGAGCCTATTCCTTGGAAAAATCTAGCAATAATTAACCATGTTGCATTGGGGGCAATCGCACATAATAATGATGAAAGAGTGAAAATGATAAGTCCTGTCTTGTAGAATTTTGAATTGCCATAAGTGTCTCCCCATTTGCCGACGGGTAAAAGAAACATCGCTGTGGCTAATATAAAAGCAGTAATTATCCAACTTAGCTCAATGGCTTTTAAAGAGAAACTATTTTCAATGGAAGGAAGGGCTATATTAATTCCCGAAACTAAAAACGTTCCCATAAATGATGTTATGGAAACTGTTAATAATACTGATATTTGTTTTTTTGACCAAGACATATATATGGTTCAATCATTCAATACTGGACTTATTCGTATATTGTATAATGATTTTACTACAGGATCTTCGTAAATCTTAATTTCTTTTCAATAATTGGTAGACAATTGAACCTCCAATCTTATTCAAATTCAAAGGAGGTTCAATTTGTATATTTACATAAATAGCATGTTCTGTAACATATATACTCCGGCACCAGCCAAATAGCCAATTAATGCAACCCATGATATATGTTTCAAATACCATTCAAAAGGTACTTTTTCCATGCCCATAAATACTACTCCTGCTGCCGAACCTATAATCAAAATGCTTCCGCCGGTTCCGGCACAGTAAGCTAAGAAATGCCAGAAAACTCCGTCGGCTACAAAGTATTGTAATAATTCGGGATTGGCTGCGGTTGCTATCATCGATGCATCGGCAATTGGATACATTCCCATGGCTGCAGCTACCAATGGTACATTATCTACTATAGCAGATAATAATCCGATGGCTATACCTTGTGCATAAACATTAGGCATGTGTTCTACCATATAGTCGGCCATTGTATTAAGTATGCCGGCTGCTCCTAAAGCATCCACTGCAAGCAGAATTCCAAGAAAAAAAAGCAATGTTGCGTAATCTAATCGCTTAAGTATTGAATGGAGATTTGCTTTATGCAATTCTGGCATTCCGTTCTTTTTGTTATACATTAAATCTGTATATAACCAGAAAAGACTTACTCCAAACCATACCCCCATAAAGGGTGGAAGGTGGGTGATTGTTTTAAAAACTGGGGTGAGTATTAATATTGCAAGTCCAAAAATAAGTATAATAGCTCGTTCTTTAATGTTGATGTAATCGAACAATGCTGGGTTCTCACCAATCTTGGGAATATCTTTATCGTCTATCGTCCCTTTAAGTGCATGTTGGATAAGTATGGCTGGAATCACTATTGAAACAAGACTTGGTAAAAATAAGTGTGGTATCACGTTTGCAGAAAGATTTCCACCTACCCATAGCATAATGGTTGTAACATCTCCGATTGGCGACCAAGCTCCTCCGCTATTTGCGGCTATAACAATCATACTGCCATAAATCCATTGCTCATGTCTATCGGGAATTAGTTTCCGTAGCAACATAATCATTATGATTGTAGTAGTTAGGTTATCAAGAACAGCCGACATGAAGAAAGTGATGAATGTGATCATCCATAACAAACGACGTTTGTGGCGAGTGGTTATTTTGTCGGTAATAAAAGAAAACCCTCCATGGACATCAATTATTTCTACTATCGTCATAGCTCCTAAAAGGAACAATAATGTCTGTGAGATATTACCAAGACTTTCAATGATTTGTGAACTTATAACAAATTCTCTTACTTGCTCTAGAAAAGGTTTGTTGCTCAACGAATGTGAGCTGTCTAAAAAGTGTTTAAATTCTTCTCCATTATATCCTGGAATAATTTGTGGTGCAGCATACATATAAATTATCCAAAGTAATGTGCCAATTAATAATGCAATAGCTGCTTTATTTATTTTCAGAGGATGTTCTAATGTGATAAGAAGATATCCGACTACAAAAATAACGATCATTAAAACTATCATATTTAAAAATATTTAATGTTTTTGGTGCTCGCAAAGATATATAATTTAATGTAATAGAAGTAAAGATGGGTGACTTTTCGTTATTTATCAAAAATAGAAATATTCTATACTTAATAAAAAGAGGATGCTCTTTTGGAGCAACCTCTTTCAAATAATTTTCTATTTAATAAATTAATCTTCTTGCTTAAACCAATCGGAATACATTAAATAGTTACCTGCTATTTTTTGATTCATCTCTTTTGATTGCTCTGGGTCTACTTTCTTTACAAATTTAGCTGGAACACCTGCGTATATACTGCCGGGCTCGACTTTAGTTCCGCTTAGAATAACAGCTCCCGCTGCAATTATAGCTCCTTCTCCAATAACTGCATGATCTAATACTATTGCACCCATACCAATAAGTGCGCCTTTCTCAATCTTTGCACCGTGAATAACAACATTGTGCCCAATTGAAACATCATCATCTATCACAGTTACCGATTTCTTGTAAAGTGTGTGAACAACAGCTCCATCCTGAATGTTAACTCGATTGCCAATCCTTATGGAATTAACATCGCCACGAAGAACTGCATTAAACCAAATGCTGCAATCTTTTCCAATAACAACATCTCCAATTATAGTTGCATTATCTGCTAAATAAGTGTTTTCTCCTATTTCTGGAGTGAAACCTCTTACTGATTTTATTAGTGCCATTTTATTATCAATATTAAAGTGGTTGAGTCTTATTTTCAAGCCATTTCTTTTCTTCCTTATTAAGATGCTTTTTAAGTTTGTTGAAAACCATTTTGTGATAATTGTTCAACCATTTCGTCTCCTTCTTATTGAGCATTTTCTTCACAATCGGCTTTGTATCGATATGACAAAGAGTGATTGTTTCAAAATTATAGAATGTTCCAAAATCTTCGGTCTCTTTATATTTTTGAGTTACAATCAGATTCTCTGTACGGATGCCATGTTGATCAGCTCTATAAATGCCTGGTTCGTTGGAAGTAACCATTCCTATTTGAAGTGTTGTGGGATTTTCTTCGAGTCTTATATTTTGTGGTCCCTCATGAACATTAAGAAAATGTCCTATTCCATGACCAGTACCGTGCCAATATGTTTCGCATTCTTCCCATAATGGTCGACGTGCAAGAACATCGAGTTGAGAACCGCGAGTTCCTTCCGGAAATATTGCTGTAGCAAGAGCAATATGTCCTTTCAATACATTGGTGTAATCAACTTTCATCTGTTTGGTTAATGGTCCGACAGCCCATGTCCTGGTGATATCTGTTGTACCATCCTGATATTGACCTCCTGAATCGATCAAAAGTAAACCCTCGGGTTTTATAGTTTTGCATGTTTCAGGATGTGCATGATAATGAACAATTGCACCATTTCCGGCATATCCGGCAATAGTACTAAAACTTTCTCCAACATAAAGGTCTTGCTGAGAACGATATTCACGTAGTTTTACTTCAATATCTGTTTCTTTTACTTCACCGGATGGAATGGCTTTTTCAAGCCACATATAAAATTTAACCAATGCTACTCCATCTCTAATCATCGCATTGCGAAAACCTGCTAGTTCTGACTCGTTTTTTTTGCTTTTCATCAAATCTACAGGTGAAGCTGTGTCAATTATTTTACAATGATCAGGGATGCTTTGATATAATTTGTAATTTATTTTATTGCCTGTTATGCAGACTCTTATTCCTTGACTTAGGTTTGATACATAGCTAAATACCTCATTGTAGTCTTTTAAAGTAACTCCTTGTTCTGATAATATGGCTGATGTTTCATCTGTCAGCTTCTCGGAATCAATAAATAAAATCGATTCATCTTTTGAAATATATGCGTAAGCAACCCCAACAGGATTGAATTCTACATCATTTCCACGAATATTGAAAGTCCATGCAATTGAATCTAGTGTGAGCAAAATTAAACCGTCGGCATCCATTTGCTCAAGCGCTGTATTTATACGTTCAATTTTGCTTTTAGTCAATTCGCCGGTAATGTTTTCTGGAAGAGAGAATACTTTGTTCTTTGGAATTTCGGGTCTGTCCTCCCAAATCACAGAGAAGGGATCTAACAATGTTTCAAGTTGTATTCCTTTTGAGTCTAACCTTTTTTGTAATTGAAGTGCATCAGATGTTGCATAAACTAAGCCGTCAATCCCAACTGTTTGTCCCTTTCTCAATTGAGAGATAATCCATGAAATCATTTCGGGGGTTTCAGATTGGCCCATTTTAAAGAGTTCAAAGCCGGTGCCTTCTAACTCGTCTGCAGCTTGAAGAAAATAACGAGAATCAGTCCACACTCCTGCTTTGTCAAGCGTAATCACTGCAGTTCCGGCAGAACCGGTAAAGCCACTGATCCATTTTCGAGATTCCCAAACTTTAGGTGGATATTCACTTAAATGTGCATCTGTGCTGGGTACTATAAATGCAGACAAATTATGGTCTTCCATAAAACTACGGAATGACTTAAGTCGCTGTGGAATATCATTCGTTTTCATAATTTTGATTTTTTTATTGAACAACAAATTTAACGATTTATTCTTACATTTGAGGACTAAATAGATAAATATTAATGAAGACGATAATTGAACTTAAAAATATGCGGTTTTATGCTTATCATGGTGTATTACCTGAGGAAAGAATCGAGGGAAATGACTTTATAGTGAATCTAAAGATCGAAGCTGATTTATCAAAATCTTTAGAAACTGATAATATTGATGATACAATAAATTATGGCATTGTCTATGACTATGTGAAATCAGAAATGGAAAAGCCGTCAAATCTGTTGGAACACTTGACCGGACGCATATTTAGGAAAATTAAATCGGCATTTCCCATAATTGATTTTCTTGAAGTACGTGTTTCTAAACTTAATCCACCTGTAAATGGGATTGTTGATTGCAGCGAAGTCGTTGTCTCGGATTAAGCAGAATTAAATACTTTTAAAAGATACTTGTACTTAATCTTAAACAAGTTTACTGCTAATTTTGTATCTTTGCATAAATTTTTCCGAAATGGATATACAAAAGGAAGATATATTGACCGATTCAGTTATAGTTGATTTTGCAGAACAGATTGAAAATGAGATGCAAACAGATAATGGTACTATTTTGCGAACAGATAATCTTGTAAAAAAGTATAAAAATCGCACGGTAGTTAACCATGTGTCAATCAATGTACGTCAGGGAGAAATTGTTGGTTTGTTAGGTCCCAATGGAGCGGGCAAAACAACTACATTTTATATGACAGTTGGACTGGTGGTCCCAAACGAAGGAAATATATTTATTGGTGATACCAATATTACAAAATTTCCAGTTCACAAACGTTCTCAAAACGGAATTGGCTATCTTGCACAAGAGGCTTCAATTTTTCGAAAGATGACGGTTGAAGATAATATTCGTTCTATTCTTGAGTTCACTGATTTAACTCCAAAAGATAAGAAAAATAAGTTGGAGAATTTGATTTCTGAATTCGGATTGCAGAAAGTTCGTAAGAATCTGGGTGATAGGTTATCTGGGGGGGAAAGACGTCGTGCTGAAATTGCTAGATGTTTGGCAAATGATCCTAAATTCATCATGCTGGATGAACCTTTTGCAGGTATCGACCCCATCGCAGTACAGGACATACAATCTATCGTTGCTCAGTTAAAATATAAGAACATTGGCATCCTTATCACTGATCATAATGTAGATGAAACGCTTAGTATTACGGATAGAGCGTATTTGCTTTTTGAAGGTAAAGTGTTGTTTCAAGGGACTGCCGAAGAATTAGCAGAAAATCCAGTCGTACGCGAAAAGTATCTTGGTCGCGATTTTGAATTACGCAAACGCAAATTCAATTAAGATGGGAAGAATACTTGCCATTGATTATGGGAAAAAAAGAACTGGAATTGCTGTTAGTGATCCTTTGCAAATTATTGCAAATGGACTTACGACAGTAAATACAAATGAACTTTTTGATTTTCTGGCTGCTTATTTTTCAAAAGAAGAGGTCTCGGAAATTGTTGTCGGACAACCCAAACAGCTTAATAACGAATTTTCGGAAAACATGAAACGGATTGAACCATTTACAAACCGTTTAAAAAAAATATACCCAACAATTCCTATAGTTTTTTTTGATGAACGATTTACTTCAAAATTAGCTCATCAAACAATGCTTGATGGTGGTTTAAAGAAAAAAGATAGACAAAACAAGTCGCTGGTAGATGAAATCAGCGCAACAATTATCCTGCAAGGATACATGGAAAGTAAAAGATTGAAAGGATTATAAATTATGATATTACCTATTTATGTATATGGTCAACCCATATTAAGAAAAGTCGCAATTGATATAGAACAAGACAATTATCCAAATCTGCAAGAATTAATTAACAACATGTTTGAAACCATGTATCATGCTGATGGAGTGGGGCTTGCGGCACCACAGGTTGGATTGAATGATCGAATTTTTGTTGTCGATCTGAGCGTTATGGGAGACGAAGTTCCGGAAATGAAAGGTTTCAAGAAGACGTTCATTAATCCTCATATAATTGAAAGAACTGGAGATTTAAAAGAGGTGGAAGAAGGTTGTTTAAGTATTCCTGGAATTCACGAAAAAGTTCCGCGCGAAGAAAGAATAAGAATTCAGTATATTGATGAAAATCTGGAATCACAAGATGAAGAATATGTTGGGTTTACTGCAAGATGTATTCAGCATGAGTACGACCATCTTGATGGAGTGATGTTCGTGGATAAAATCTCGCCGTTACGCAAACAGCTGGTAAAAAGTAAACTGACTGCAATGACAAAAGGAAAAGTCTCATGCAGTTACAAGGTTAAAACATTGAAATAAGATACTAGCCGTTAATCAATCAAAAGATTAGCGGCTTTTTTATCTAAAAACCAAACCACTTTTCCATAGACAGGGTTGACTTTAGCTGCTGGGTATTTATTGTCAAGTCTTAATTCTGAACGAACAATTTCTTTTACAATCTCTGATTTTGATCTTCCCGTAACAAGAAAAACAATAATGTGAGCATTGTTTATTGTTTTGCCTGAAAGACTGATTCTTTTTTGTCCCGAATCTGGATGTGTTCCAACTACACAAATATCGTTGCTATCCCATAGCTCAATTTGATGTGGAAATATTGAGGCTGTATGTCCATCATTTCCAAGTCCCAACATCAATACCTCAAAAGAAGGTAAACCATTTCTCATTTCAACATTATCCTTTAAAACATTAGCATATCTTTCGGCCTCTTTTTGTGGATCTTCTTCGCCATGAATACGATAGATATTCTTCTCGGGGACAGGAATATAATTGAACAAATGATCTTTTGTCATCTTGAAATTACTTTCATCGTCTAAAGGGGATACACAACGCTCATCACTCCAAAAGAATCGTATTTTTGACCAATCCAAATCTGTTTTATCATTTGATGCCCAAAAATCAAACAATAACTTTGGAGTAGAACCGCCTGATAAAGCAATAGAAAGCTCTCCCTTTTTCCATAAATGTTCTTTCAATAATTTGGTAAATTCAACATTTAAGGATTCTATATCATCAAAAATCTTAATATCTGGTTTCATATTCATAATCGGTTTTGATTTATAATTCACAATAAATTCCATCGTCATTCAGGTTTTTACAGGGATATCTCCAAGTGTTTTTGCCCTCAACCAGATCATCAGATTTTTTAGGACCCCATGTCCCGGAAGGATAACCTAATAGTGGAATTGAAGGATCTTGTTCCCAAAGTTCAAGAATTGGTTGAATAAATTCCCATGTACCTTCTACTGCTTCATCACTCATGAACAAAGTATTGTCACCATTCATGCAGTCAAGAATCAGTCTTTCGTATGCTTCGGGAATATAATGATCATTGAGGTCGGAATAGTGAAAATCCATATTCACCTTTTTTACATCATAACCACTCCCTGGTACTTTCATCCATGTTTTCAATAACATACCTTCGTCTGGTTGAATTCGAAGAATCAACTGATTTTCATTATCTCCTTTTTTTGGTTTAAATAATTTTGAAGGAGATGGCTTAAAATGAATCACAATCTCAGAAACACGTGTGGGTAATCGTTTACCTGTGCGAATATAAAAAGGAACGCCTTCCCATCGCCAGTTATCAATATAAAATTTAATAGCGACAAACGTTTCAGTACGAGAATCTGGATTTACTCCGTTTTCTTCTCGATAACCTATTACTTGCTTACCTTTTATAGATGAAGCAGTATATTGACCCCTGATTACATTCTGCCTTATATCTTGATTTGATAATGGGTGTAATGAACGGAAGACTTTCATTTTTTCATAACGGATGTCTTCAGGTGTAACCTTTATTGGCGGCTCCATAGCTACTAATGAAACGAGTTGCAAAAGATGGTTTTGAACCATATCGCGGATGGCACCTGCATTATCATAATAACCTCCTCTGTCTTCCATCCCTAAATTTTCCGCAGAAGTGATTTCAATATGATCAATGTAATTTCTATTCCATAAAGGCTCGTAAATACCATTTGCAAAACGGGTAACCATCAAATTTTGTACGGTTTCCTTACCTAAATAATGGTCGATTCTATAAATCTGATCTTCTCGGAAAAAACTCAATAATTCATTGTTCAGCTTTTTTGCAGAATGTAAATCGTGACCAAATGGCTTTTCAATAATTATCCTTCTGAATCCTTTGTATTCATTGGTAAGCCCCTGACCATAAAGAAATTTGGGGATAAGAGAATATAATCTTGGAGGTGTGGCAAGATAAAAAATGAAGTTGTGTTGCAATTTATATTTTTGATTCAAATCACTTAACTTATTCTTTAATAAAGAATATTCTTCGTGATTTTCAGTATCTATACTTAGATAAAAAACTTTTTTAAGGAATGTGTTTATTTTATCGATAGGGGCGTCTTTGAAATTCGAAAACTCTCTTATACCATGCTTCATTTTGTCCCTGAATTTTGCATCGGTAAAACTTGTGCGACTCACACCCAAAACAACATAACCCTCAGGAAGTGTATCCAGCATAAATAAATCAAAAATTGCAGGAAACAGTTTTCTATAAGTTAAATCACCCGATGCTCCAAAAATCACGAGTGCTTGGTTCGATAATTTTTTCATTTTTGCAAGGTTTAATATAAATAATAAACAACTTTGTATTAAAAAGGTTGAATAATGTACTATAGATTAATAAAATCCGTGGGTTTTTGATTTTAATGAAAAATGTTGTATCTTTGCGCCTCTAAAATAGATTCTATTTTTTTAATAATTAATAATTAATAATTTAAGTATGAACAATTACGAAACCGTTTTCATTTTGACTCCCGTTTTGTCTGATGCTCAGATGAAGGAAGCGGTTGAAAAATTCAAGAAACTCCTTACTGATGAAGGGGCTACTATTGTAAATGAAGAAAATTGGGGCTTACGCAAATTAGCTTACCCAATTGAAAAGAAGAGTACAGGATTTTATACTCTACTGGAATACCAAGCAGAGCCATCTGTAATCAACAAATTGGAAATCAATTTCCGTCGTGACGAACGTGTTATCCGTTTCTTAACTATTAAACAGGATAAATTCTCTCTGGAATATGCAGAAAAGAGAAGAAGTAGAAAATCGCAGAAACAGGATGCTCCACGTTTTACAAGCAAAAAAGATGCTGAAGCTGTGAAACCAGAAGTTGATGCTGAACAAGTTACATCAAATGTTGAATCAGAAGTAAAGGAGGATTAAAAAATGGCAAAACAATCAGAAATTAGATATCTTACTCCACTATCAGTGGATGTGAAAAAGAAGAAATATTGCCGCTTCAAAAAGAGCGGAATTAGATATATCGATTACAAAGACCCTGAGTTTTTGAAGAAATTCCTAAATGAACAAGGTAAAATTTTACCTCGAAGAATTACAGGAACATCATTGAAATTTCAACGTCGTATCGCGCAAGCAGTTAAAAGATCAAGACATTTAGCTTTGCTTCCATACGTAACTGATTTAATGAAATAATAAGGAGGAACAACAATGGAAGTGATATTGAAAGAAGATGTAACCAACTTAGGGTACAAAGACGAAGTGATAAACGTGAAAAGAGGATACGCACGCAATTATCTTATTCCACAAGGAAAAGCTGTGATTGCTACAGAATCTTCTAAAAAAGTTTTGGCAGAAAATCTGAGACAACGTGCTCACAAAATTGAACAAATCAAAAATGATGCTCAGGCTTTAGCCGACAAAATGGAAGGCGTTACTTTGACTATTGGTGCAAAAACTAGTACTACTGGAACTATCTTTGGTTCAGTAACTAATATTCAAATTGCTGATGCTCTCAAAGAAAAAGGATTTGAAGTTGAACGCAAACTCATTACTATCAAAGATCAAGTTAAAGAAGTGGGTAACTATAATGCTATAGTAAAATTACATAAAGAAGTATCTGTTGTAATCCCATTCGAAGTTGTTGCTGAGTAATAGTAAAATTATTATACTTGAAAAGACCGATGCAAATGTGTCGGTCTTTTTTTTTTAATTTATTTTTTACAATATAGTGATAATTCTTTTTTATAATCTTATAATTTTTTTTCAATGTTCCTTTCACCATGGTCTCACTATCTTCGAACGTGAATTCTGACCTAAAATAAAAAAACGTCATCAAAGGATCTTATCCCTTAACGACGTTTTCTTTATTATAATTGAATAATCTTTTATTCTTTATTTTGAAGAATATCCATAGTATCGCGTGCAATGGTTAATTCCTCGTCAGTAGGAATAATTACAACTTTCACTTTCGACGTTGGTTTGCTAATAACAACTTCTTTGGAACGAACTGATGCATTTAATTCTTCATCTAATTCTATTCCCATATATTCCATGTTCTTACACACATATTCGCGTGTTGATGCCTGGTTTTCACCAACTCCACCGGTAAACACCAAAATATCTAATCCTCCCAAAGCTGCAGTGTATGAACCAACATATTTCTTGATGCGGTAGTTATACATCTTAAGTGCAAGTATAGCTCTTTCATTTTCATGTTCTATGGCTGTTTCCAATTCGCGCATATCTGATGATACTCCCGAAATTCCTAAGACACCCGAGAACTTGTTCAATAATAATGAAACTCCTCGCGAACCTAAATGTTCTTTGTCCATTAAAAATGTAATCACTCCGGGATCAACATCGCCTGAACGTGTACCCATCATCAGACCTTCAACTGGGGTCATTCCCATACTGGTATCTATTGATTTGCCGTTTTTAACTGCAGTCACTGAACCACCGTTGCCTATGTGAGCAGTGATAATGCGTTGATTATCATAGGGTACATTTAAAAACTCACATGCTCGTTTAGAAACATAACGGTGACTCGTTCCATGAAATCCATATCTACGAATGCCATATTTTTCATAAAGCGAGTAGGGTAAGCCATACATGTAGGCATAATCTGGCATGGTTTGATGAAATGCTGTATCAAAAACTGCCACCTGAGGTTTACCAGGCATCAGTTCTTTCACTGCATCAATACCTTTTAAGTTTGGAGGATTGTGTAATGGTGCAATTTCAATGCATTCGCGAACTTTTTCAATCACTTCGTCTGTTATCAGAACGCTGCTGTTAAACTTTTCTCCTCCATGAACAACTCGATGGCCAATGGCGTCAATCTCGTCAAGTGAAACAATACAGCCATATTTCTTGCTCAATAATACACCTATTATATATTCAATTCCGGCACGGTGTTCAAGGATTTCTCCTTCGAGCATCACTTTTTGATCGTTGGGTAATGTGAATTTTAAAAAGGAACCTTTTAAACCAATTTTTTCTACACCACCTTGGGCTAATACGCTGAGATCATCCATATTATATAGCTTGTATTTAATGGACGAACTACCGCAATTTAAAACTAATATCTTCATATTCAATGTTTTTAGGTGTTAAAAAAGTGATTTGTTCTCTCCAATCACATTGCCATTTTCATCGTATAGGTAGAATCCTTTGCCTGTACGAACGCCCAACTGTTGAGAACGATATAATTTCCAAAGAAGGGGATTGGGCTTGTATTTTGGATCGCCAAAATCGTTAAACATTGATTCCATTGTGGTTACAATGCGCTCAATACCAACTATATCGGCAGTACGGAAAACACCAAAACGCTGACCGTAAATAATGGAGAATGTCTCTTCAATATTTTTAAATGAGGTTACTCGCTCCATTAAAATCTGACAGGCTTCATTTAACATTGATGTAAATATACGAAGACTTACATTACCGTTACTTTCACTTACTTTGTGAGGTATGTAACCAATGAGCTTTGCAAAAATCTCCATCTTGCTGTAAACTTCTTCCGAAGTGTACATACCGTTCACAAGTTCGAGAATACGTGCGTCAGGATGAACAACTGGAAAGTAAATACTCATACATCTTTCTTTATATTCAAGATCTGTTGCAAGTTCGCTTATAATGACTGTCGAGCTGTTTGTGGCAATGATAGCAGTTGGCTCAAGAATATTCTCAAGCTTTTTGAATATGTTCTTACGCAGTAACAAATTTCTTCTTCCGCTCTCGGAGTAACGAGTACTTTCAATCACTAAATCACAACCTTTGAAATTTTCGTATTCCAATGTTGGCATTATACGATTGATGATTCCTCTTTTCTCTGATTGAGTTAAACCCCAGTTCTCTATTTTATAGTCGAGGTTTTTACTCAGTTTTTCCATCACAATGTCGATTTGCTCTTGAGTATCTTCCATAAACACCACTTCCATTCCTGCCGAAGCGGTAAGATTTATGATTGCTCTACCATCTTTACCGGCACCAACAACACCAATTTTAGAGAACATTGGTTTGTTCTTCTTAATATTGTTGATGTTTAGGCCATATGGTTCTATCGACTCTACGATTAATTCACCCATATTTTTATAATTATTTATTTCGTTTCATTCCAATTGCCTGATTTGCAGCAATTGCAACCATTTTATATATGTCTTCAACTGAACATCCGCGTGAAAGGTCGTTTACAGGTGCGGCCATACCTTGAAGAATCGGACCTACGGCTTCGGCGTTTCCCATTCGCTGAACTAGTTTGTATGCGATGTTCCCGGATTCTAATGTTGGGAATACAAGTACATTTGCTTTACCGGCTACTTCACTTCCGGGGGCTTTAGTTGCACCTACACTGGGAACAATAGCCGCGTCTGCTTGTAATTCACCATCAATGGAAAGGTCTGGTGCCATTTCTTTTGCTAATGCTGTGGCTTTTGTTACTTTATCAACCATCTCATGTTGGGCGCTGCCTTTGGTGGAAAAGCTAAGCATCGCAACTCGTGGTTGAACTCCAATAATATCACGCGCGGTCTGAGCGGAGGCTATCGCTATAGAAGCAAGCTCTTCGGCTGTGGGATTGGGCATAACTGCACAATCGGCAAATAGTAGAATGCCTTCTTTTCCGTATTGTGGAGTTTTAGTAAACATTATAAATGCACCGGAAACTACACTTACTCCCGGAGCTGTTTTGATGATTTGGAGTGCTGGACGCAATACATCTCCTGTAGTGTTTTGAGCACCGGCAATTTCACCATCTGCATCACCGTTTTTAATCATTAGACAAGCAAGATACAATGGATTCTCAGCCAATTGGCTCGCTTGTTCAAGTGTCATTCCTTTTTTCTTTCGTAATTCAAAAAGAAGTTCCGCATAAACTTGATGCTTTGCATGATTCTTTGGATCGATAATGATTGCTTTGTCTAGGTTTGTCAGATTCATTTCATCCGACAGCTTTTTGATTTCTTCAGGATTGCCAATAAGTATTATATCGGCAACTTCATCATTTAGCAATTTGTCGGCTGCTTCAAGCGTTCGTCTTTCTGTACCTTCAGGTAATACAATGCGCTGTTTATTAGCTTTTGCTTTTGCGATGATTTCTTCAATTAAGTTCATTCTATAATAATATTTATTTGTATTTGATTTTCCTTTTTATTGAATGGTTAAAGCAAAACGTTTGTAATAACATTCATTGCAAAAATACTAAAAATCATAGAGATTCTCTATAAAGTATTTGCGAAAAAATGAAAGGATTGATGTCTAAACTTAATAATAAGTTTATTCACTCACTAACTTGGGCGTTTTATAAAATTCTTTTGGAATGGGTGATTCAAAATGAATTAGTTTGTTTGTGGTTGGATGATAGAATTCTAATACTTGAGCATGAAGTGCTAAACGATCAATGGTGGTTTTGGCTCCATACTTTTTGTCGCCTACAATGGGGTGTCCAATATCCTTCATGTGTACACGGATCTGGTTTTTCCTCCCTGTTTCCAATTCAATCTCAAGCAACGATGAATCTTCAAATGTTTCTAATAACTTATAGTTTGTGATCGCTAATTTTCCACCATTATCGACAGGACTTGAATAGATGACAAAGGTTTTCTCGTTTTCGGTCAGCCAACTGCTGATTTTTCCTTTCTTAGTCTTTACAACACCCTCAACCAGTGCGATATATGTTCGTTTTGTTACTATGTTGTGCCAATGATCCCTTAATGTGTGTTGAGCATCAGCGTTTTTAGCGAAAATAAGTATACCTGAGGTCCATTTGTCAAGACGATGGACAGTGAATATTTTATTCTCTGGCGATTTCTGCTGAACATGTTCTTTCAATATTGAAAATGCTGTGGTGTCAATACCACTACCGGTGGTAACAGTGAGCAAGCCTTCTTTCTTTTCAACTACAATTAAATCGTCGTCTTCAAAAATGATATTCAATAGTGGATTTTTAAGCTCTGGATCTTTTCTTTTGTTGGATATTATTACAATGTCATTCGCCTTAAGTTGATGATCAAAACGCTTTACTGTTTTATCGTTTACAGTCACTTGATTATGCGAAAGAAGTGATTTGATAGAAGTGCGACTCATGCCGCCCATTTTCTGTAACAGAAAATCCATTATGATTGTTTCTTCTTTAACAATCAGTTTAGTTACTTTTGAAGTCTGAAGGGGTTTGTTTGATTTCTTACGCATATGATTTTGCTTTAAAAGCTTTGCAAAGGTACTAAAAAAAGTTGTGGTTCTTAAACGATTATATAGGTGTTTTTACTGTGTGATAACTCTTTTATAATCAGCTAAAAATCCTTCGAGTAGCCAATTCGCTATTGCTTGACGATTATTTGCATTTAATATGCGCTCCCTATCCAAGTTGTTTTGAAAGTTGCCAATCTCTAACAAAATATTCGGAACAACAAGATTGCGCATCACATAAAGGTCGCGATGACTTACATTACCTACAAATCCTCTACCGGGCTGATGTTGTTGGTATTGATTCAATATTTCATTTCGCAATGTATATGATGTCAATCTACTTTGAGGGTCATCTGCATAATAGAAGAAAAGATCGATCCTCTCCTTCGGACTTCTGCTGTCAATATGCAATTCAATAGCTCGGATATATTTATATTTATCTTTATCTCTTTCGTATAATTCGTTTACTTTCTCAACCCGTTGTTGTAATCTATCAATCTGAGATTTTGGTATTGGCTGACCCATGCATGTTTCATTGCTGCTGTTGTTTAGAATTCTCTCATCACGAATGCCATCATTTGGGTCTTGAATAATAATATAAACAGTGGCTCCGTCCATCATTAAGCTTCGGGCAAGTCGTAATGCAAAATCGTAAGCATACTCATCTTCATTTAGTTCAAAACCATCTATTCGTGTGATTGCACCAGTATCAGGCCCTCCATGTCCTGCGATTATATAGAAACATGCATCTTTAAGAGTGTTTGATCGTAATGGAACGTTGCTATGTTTTTTCCCAAAGACCTTTGTGTCTGTGGGCTGATCTTTTGATACCAACGGGGGATAAACATCCCCGGGAAGAAGCTCTGGAATTAAATAAACCGTTCCTAACTCCAGATCATATGAATCATTTAATCTGTCTTTATTAATTTCAATAAATTCATTGAAATATGTAGAGTCTATTCTATTCCATCTTTTTAAAAATGATATAATCCCATCTCCCTCAACAGGATAAGCCATGTCTTGAGCTACAGATGTGACTGGAATCAAGAATAATAATATAACGATAATTGACAATATTTGGACTCGCATTATTGTTTCATAAGTGTTTGTAATACAAATATAGTCATTTTGTGTAATTAATTATAATAATAATTGTTGCAATATCTGATGATTAAAGTATGTGTCTTAAATTGTATGCATCCAACAGTTATATTGTATAATTTAACATTCCAGGTTTTAATAATTAATATCTTATTTGTATTTTTGTGCCAACTTAAACAATGTGGATAGATTTGAGCTGCTTGCAACCACAAAAAAAAATGCTAAAAGAATCCTTTGCATTTTTATATTTTCCTTTGTTTTGCAGTTCTATTTTTATCCGTTATTTAATAATAAATTAAAGTAACGCAAATGAACTATTTATTTACTTCCGAATCGGTGTCAGAAGGACACCCCGATAAAGTAGCCGATCAAATATCGGATGCTTTGCTTGATGAGTTTTTAGCTTATGATGAAAATTCTAAAGTTGCTTGCGAAACGTTGGTAACTACCGGACAGGTCGTACTGGCAGGAGAAGTAAAATCTCATGCATACATTGATATCGCTGAAGTGGCACGTAATGTTATTGCTAAGATTGGGTACACTAAAAATGATTATGGATTTGAAGCAAATTCCTGTGGTGTTATTTCTGCAATTCATGAACAGTCTTTGGATATCAATCGTGGTGTTGATAATAAAATTGATCCCATGGAGCAAGGTGCTGGTGATCAAGGAATGATGTTCGGTTATGCTACCAATGAAACTGATAATTATATTCCTTTGACACTAGATTTAAGTCATGCATTAGTACGTGAGTTGGCTGATATAAGAAAAAATGAATTGCACCTTATGCCATATTTACGTCCCGATGCAAAGTCTCAAGTAACGGTAGAGTATTCAAATAATGGATTACCCGTAAGAATTGATACTATTGTTGTTTCTACTCAACATGATGAATTTATTTTATCTGAAAATGATACTCAAGAGGCTCATGATAAGGCTGATAAAGCGATGCAGGATAAAATATACGATGATGTGGTGAATATTCTTATTCCACGAGTTCGTGAAAAATATAGAAATCGTAAAGACATAAACTCTTTATTTGATTCCAAAATAAAATATTATGTTAATCCGACTGGAAAGTTTGTAATAGGTGGACCAACAGGAGATACTGGACTCACTGGTAGAAAAATTATAGTGGACACGTATGGAGGAAAAGCTTCACATGGTGGAGGATGTTTCTCAGGAAAAGATCCCTCAAAAGTTGATCGTTCTGCAGCATATGCTGCTCGACATATTGCAAAAAATCTCGTCGCAGCAGGAGTTGCGCCAGAAGTTACAATTCAGGTATCCTATGCTATTGGAATTGCGGAACCTATGAGCATATATGTGAATACTTATGGTAAGAGTAATCTTAATCTTTCAGATGGAGAAATATCAGAAATGGTAAAAACTTTATTTGATATGCGTCCAAAGGCTATAGAAAAACGACTAAATCTTCGAATGCCAATTTATTTTGAAACAGCAGCATATGGTCATATGGGTCGCGAACCTGAAAAGATCACAAAAGTTTTTGAATCAAGATATAACTCTGAACCCAAAAAGGTTGAAGTAGAACTTTTCACTTGGGAAAAACTTGATTATGTTGATAAGATAAAAGATGTTTTCGGAATAAATTAATAAGTATCTTTGCATTGTTAAAAAAGAAGACAATGCATATAAAAAATAACAGCAATGATAATTCAATCCTTGATTCTTCAAAGAATGAAGAAACAAGGATTGTTGTTTATTGTGCTTCCAGTTCTGAAATTGATGATGTTTATTTTAATGCTGCATCCAATTTAGGTAAAATACTTGCCGAAAATAATATCTCATGCATAACTGGAGCAGGGAATGCTGGTTTAATGGGCGAGTTGAACAATTCAGTTATCAAATTCGGAGGGAAAGCCATAGGAGTAATACCTCAATTTATGGTTGATGCAGGATGGTGTCATCCTGCTTTATCAAATGTAATTATAACTAGTTCTTTACATGAGCGAAAGGCTGAAATGGCGCGTTTGTCAAATGCTGTTATAGCTTTGCCAGGTGGAATTGGTACGCTAGAAGAACTTGCAGAAATAATAACTTGGAAGCAGCTTGGTATATATAAAGGTCCTATAGTTCTTCTTAATATAAAATCATTCTATGATCCTCTTTTAGAGATGCTTAACAGGATGATTGAGCAAAGTTTTTTAAATGCTGATCATAAGGATTTATGGTATGTAGTTCAAACACCTCAAGAAGCTTTGGATTATTTGTCAATTGTAAAAATAAATGAACTTGATAAATAATTTATCAAGTCAATAAAATATAAAATTTGTAACAAGTGGGTGATTCTGTTACTTTTTTTTTGAAAAATGATTCAATCTTACAGCGATTGAATACGAATAATATTGGCTTTTCTGATGATTTTGAGTTTATTCCAACAGATTCAAATCGAATTCTATTTAAAGATTTAGATGTGAGTCTTAATGTAAAAAATATAATATCAGAAGGGATGCAAGGAATAGCATTTAAAATTCCTCAAATTGAGAGAAGTGTACTCTTTCTGGTTTTACTTTTTTGTCTTTTTCTTTTTGCTATCATTGCACGATATCAAGGACCATCTTTTATAAGTACAATAAAGAATGTTTTCTCTTTTGGTGGAAGAGAAATTAATATTCACAAACAACAAATAACTTCCTCACAAGTTTGGGGAAAGCTATTTCTTGTTTTACAAACAACACTGTTTACTTCAATTATTCTTTTTGTAGTAATGTGGGATTATGGTGTTTCATCGTTTCCTAGTTATATTCGTCTTTTAATTTTAGTCGGTATTTTTATTGGACTTTCAGTAGGGCTTGCACTAAAATTACTCATATACAAGGTTACAGGTAATTCATTATTTGAAAAAGATGTAAATATGTGGATTTCAAGGTATCTGATAAGTCTAGAGATTATGGGTGTTATTGCGTTTATTCCAGTACTTCTTTTTATATTTATGCCAGAATTTAGAAGTGCTATATATATTATCTTTCTAATACTTTTTGTCCTGAGTAGGCTTACAATTATAACGTCCCTTTTAAACATTTTTGTTAAATATAAAATAGGTTTATTTTATTTTATTGTGTACCTTTGTGGCGTTGAAATTGCCCCTTATATGATTCTTGTAAAAGTGGGTAATTTATTTTAATTTTTATTTAAGGCAGTATATTGTTTTATGAAGGTGCGGAAAGTAAAAAAGATTCTCATATCACAACCCCAACCAAGTTCAGGAAAATCACCGTATTTTGAAATTGCGGAAAAATATAATTTGGAGTTACAATTTAGACCTTTTATTAAGGTCGAACGATTGTCTGTAAAAGAATTTCGTCATCAACGAATCAATATTGCTGATTTCACAGCAATAGTTTTTACGGCGAGAACAGCAATTGATAAATTCTTCTCATTATGTGAGGAATTGCGCATTGTTATGCCTGAAGCTATGAAATATTTTTGTGTTTCAGAAACAGTAGCACTTTATCTTCAAAAGTATATTGTTTATAGGAAAAGAAAGATATTTTTTAGTCAAACAGGTAAGATTGATGGATTAAGTAGTGCATTATCAAAACATTCCAAAGAAAAATTTCTTCTCCCTGTACCTGAAGATCATAACGAAGAGGTAGCTAATTTTCTTAAATCAAAAAAAATAGATTTCACCCAAAGTGTTATGTATCGTACTGTAAGTAACGATTTTGAAGACGGAGAAAAGCTTGACGCTGATATGTTTATATTTTTTAGCCCTCTTGGTGTCTTGTCTTTATTTAAGAATTTTCCTGATTTCAAACAAGAAGATATAGCTATTGGTTGTTTTGGTTCAGCAACTGCAAAAGCTGTTGAGGATGCAAATCTACGTTTGGATTGTGTCGCACCTCAACCGGGTATCCCATCCATGAGTGCCTCTCTAGAGCTTTTTCTTGAAGAAAATCATAAGCAAACAGATTAAATAATTCTCTTTACATAAATTAAGATCATTTTTTTATAATTTCTTTCCTGAAAGCGTAATTTTTATGACAAAAACAATGTATATTTGCCGTTAAATTGCTTTCGGAGGAAATGCTGTTTAATTATGGAAGAAGGACTTCATTTTACGCTTACAAAAAAAGAACGTATTACCGGAAAAAATAAAATAGACAACCTATTTACTAATGGTAAGTCCTTTCTTAAATATCCGTTGAAAATTGTATATATTGAATGTGAAAGTGACTCGGAATACCCTGCGTCAATTTTAATAAGTGTTCCAAAGAAAAGGTTGAAATTAGCATTTAAACGAAATAAGATTAAACGTCTAATTCGTGAGGCTTATCGGCTGAATAAGAACACTATAGTAAATGATTTGTTGTGCTCTGAGAAACAGATAAACATTGCTTTTGTATACGTAAAAGATGATTTAACGGATTATGAAACAATTGAGAGAAGTATGCGTAAAGTGCTAAATGAATTGGCTGTTCAATTGAAGACTAAAGAGGAGTGAAGATTCTAACATTTCTGAAAAATATTATTACTTGGATTTTATTAGTTCCAGTGTATTTTTATCGTGCTGTTATTTCTCCACTTACACCGCCAAGTTGCAGATATACACCTACTTGCTCACAATATGCGATTGAAGCATTGAAAAAGCATGGTCCATTAAAAGGATTATTTTTTGCAACGAAACGAATCCTTAGTTGTAATCCTTGGGGAGGTTCAGGCTACGATCCAGTTCCAGAACCTAAGCAAAAAGCAAAAAAGCATTCATCCGAAGCAGATTAAAAAAAGAAAATGGAATTATACGACATTCACACACATCAGATTTTTTTAGAGGACACAGATGACCCTTATCACTCGTGTATCCTCGACGTGTATCCCCTTGAATTTGAAGTAGCTAAAGAATCACATCAACGTCATAGCTTTTCTTGTGGCGTTCATCCATGGTATGCCGAAGACAGTAAAGATCAGATGATTTATCTTACAGAAATAGCTTCTGATCCCAGAATAGTTGCTATCGGTGAAACGGGTCTTGATAAGTTGAAAGGTCCTGATTTTAGTTTTCAAATTCCCTTGTTCATGCAACATATTGTTCTTTCGGAAAGACTTAGGAAACCGCTTATAATTCATTGCGTTAAGGCATGGGAAGAGATTCGCCATATTAAAAAAGAGATGAAGCCAAATCAACCATGGATTATTCATGGTTATAGAGGAAAACCAGAACTAACGGAAGTACTCATTAAAGAGGGCTTCAATTTTTCAATCGGAGAACACTTCAATATGGAATCAATTTCTCTAATACCTATTGAATCATTATTCTGTGAGACTGATGAAACAGAAATGGATATTGCTGAAATTTATCATCAAGTATCACAGGCTCTTAACGAGGATTTAGATGATTTTGCACAAAAAATAGCTAAAAATGTTTATCGTGTATTCCCAACGTTGGAACCACCAAAACAATCCGACGCAGAAGATATTATAGAAGAAATTGAAGAAGATGAAGAATAATTAATTCTTAACAAAATAATACAAATTAATCCCCAAATACTATTTTTAGCTATTTGGGGATTTTTATCTATATAGTGATAATTCTTAGTATTTTTCCTGCTTATTTTCTTCCAAAGTCAGCAGGAATCTCTCCCCACTGTTCTGTTTCCCATTTCAAAATGGATGTTTCATATTGATTGGTTTGGAGCCACTGTTCAGCGCGAGAAATTAAATCGAAAATAGCTTGATTTCTATTTGTCGGTTTCAACTTAGTATTACATTTCTTGTTATTAACCCATTTTATTGCATTAACACTATCTGAATAAATAGATAAATCACTGTTTTTTTGTTTTAAAAATGCCAAACCATGAACAATAGCAAGAAATTCCCCAATATTATTTGTTCCATCATCCAATGGGCCAATATGAAAAATCTCCTCGTGGGTTTCAACTAACACACCTCTATATTCCATTTTTCCGGGATTACCACTACATGCGGCATCGACAGCAAGACTGTTAATAATATAGTCTCCAACCTCAACCGATTTCCGAACAGGTTTATCTTTTCTCTTTATATATTTCCATGGGTTATCAGAAAAAGCTTTTTGAGCTTCTTCTTTAGAGATAAAAGACTTATAACGAGCATTTTCTACACCAGTAACCTGAATTTTACATTCTTCCCACGAAGTATAAATTCCTGGTTTTAATCCCTGCCAGACTACATAATATTTTTGTTTAGACATCAGGTGTTCTCCAAAAAATAGGGTAATACCTCCTGTGTTTGTTGGTCAAAAAATCCTTGTTGAGGATAGTTTTGCTGTATCGATATAATACTGTCAACCACATATCTGGTGTGACCACGCCAAGGAAGTGCGCCATTGTATTCTTTATAGTGAAGCTGCACATTTTTGCCACTTTCTTTCATCAAACTATCAGCAATTTCTATATCGACCACAGAAAATTCAAACTGATTAGATTGTATTCCGCCTGGTTTATCAGCCCTTAATCCGGGTTGTATTAATTTACCTTCGTAAGTTTTGTAGAACGTTCCTTTGTAAACAATTTGATTTAGTTCCCCTGCTTTAACGCCCTCACCTAAAACAAAATAATATTTCCAGTAAAAGAAAATACCCAATGCTGCAATCAAAATGAAAACGAACAGCACAAGTCCTTTTTTACTTTTTTTCTTTCTTTTGGGTTTGAGATCATCCATAGTTAAATAATTACTATAATTGTTATTCTAATTTGAATGTAAATATACTGCATAATTTTCAAATCTGCGCAATGAGGTATAAAAAAGAAATTAGGGATTTCTTTATATCGAATTCACCGATTAATGAATTTCTTTGTTCAAAATACACTTTTTGTTTTTTTATATATTTATTCATACAAAAAGCACCAATTTTTATTGCTTTTTACGTTAACTTTGTGAATATAGTCTTTATAAATGACATAAAATAATTGAGTATCATAATAATTATTATTTAAGAATGAATAGAATATCAATAGTAATTGCCGTTTTGGCATTGGTTGTTAGCTTACAAGCACAAGAGAAATCAGTTTATACATTTTCGATTGTAAAAGAAAATCCGATAACATCAGTTAAAAATCAGTCAAGTTCTGGCACTTGTTGGAGTTTCTCAGGTGTTGGTTTTTTGGAATCAGAATTGTTGCGCATGGGAAAAGGTACATACGATTTGTCCGAAATGTACATTGTACGACGTAATTATATTGATAAAGCAAACAAAACTGCTCGCTTACATGGTAATTTGAATTTTGCAGCCGGAGGTTCGTTTGCCGATGTGGTTGAGACAATTGACGAATATGGAATTATTCCTGATGAGGCATATCCCGGTTTAAACTATGGAAGTCCAACTCATAATCATGGCGAAATGGACGCAATATTAAGTGGTTATATGAAATCATTAGAAGGAAAAAATACACTGACACCTGTATGGAATAAAGGAATAGAAGGTATTTTAGATGCTTACCTTGGAGACGTTCCACAAACTTTTACTTATAATGGAAAACAGTATACTCCTAAAAGTTTTGCAGAAACATTGGGATTGAAAAGCTCTGATTACATTTCGCTTACTTCTTTTACGCATCATCCTTTTTATACTGCTTTCCCAATTGAAGTACCCGATAATTGGCGTTGGGCAAATTCTTACAATCTAAAATTAGATGAGCTTATTGCAACAATAGATAATGCTATAATGAATGGATATACAATCGCTTGGGCATCTGATGTTAGTGAACCAGGTTTTAATAGCTCAGGAATTGGTATTGTTCCCGATGAAAATGCACCAGAAAATGCCGGAAGTGATCAGGCAAAATGGATAGGACTATCTTCACGAGAGAAAACTGCAGCAATTAGAGGTAAACTGGGTACTGAAATCTTAAAAGAAAAAACTATTACTCAAGAAGATCGCCAAAATGAATTCGATAATTTTGGAACCACAGATGATCATGGAATGCAGATTTATGGTATTGCCAAAGATCAAAACGGTAACAAATATTATATGGTTAAAAACTCATGGGGAAATGCAGGTCCGTATAATGGATTATGGTATGTATCAGAACCATATGTAAGATATAAAACATTAACAATAGTAGTAAACAAAAAATCAGTTCCTACTGAAATCGCAAAGAAAATAGGCTTATAATTGTTATTCAATTATGGAAATATCAGAATTATACGCTATTTATAAGAAATATCCTTCGGTAACAACTGATTCTCGAATTACACCTAAAGACTCCATTTTCTTTGCATTAAAGGGAGAAAACTTTAACGGTAATAAATTTGCGGAAGAGGCATTAAAACAAGGATGCGTTTATGCTGTTGTAGATGAGTGGGAGGGTGAGCCTGAACCTGAACCCGATTCCCATATCATTAAGGTTGCTGATGTATTAGAAACCCTGAAGAAACTTGCAAACTACCACCGCAAGAAACTTAAGATACCGGTAATTGGTATCACAGGAACGAATGGTAAAACAACAACCAAAGAACTTATAGCCACAATACTTTCAAAAGAATTCAAAGTGGCTTATACACAAGGTAATTATAATAACCATATTGGTGTTCCACTCACGCTGTTATCCATGAATAAGTCACATGAAATTGCAGTGGTTGAAATGGGGGCTAATCACATGTTAGAAATTCAACAACTATGTGAAATAGCAGAACCAAATTATGGTCTTATTACAAATATTGGTAAAGCACACATTGAAGGTTTTGGTTCATTTGAGAATTTGGTAAAAACGAAGAAAGAGTTGTACGATTACCTACGGGATAATGAAGGTAAAGTGTTTGTCAATAAAGATAATGAACGACTTTATCAGATGTCGGAAGGAATGGATAGAATTCTTTACGGAAGAAACGATCCTTCACTTTTTGCATCTGTATCGATTACAGAATCGACTCCTTTTCTTGAATTCGACTGGCGCTTTTTTGATAACTCATATCGGGTAAAAACACAGTTGGTAGGAGAATATAATTTAGATAATGCATTGGCTGCAATAGCTATAGGTAAATTCTTTGGCATTAATGCGCAACTAATTAGTAGTGCATTAGAAGAATATGAACCTAAAAATAATCGTTCACAATTTGAGCGAACAGAAAAGAATGATTTAATTATTGATGCATATAATGCTAATCCTACTAGCATGCAGGCTTCGCTCGACTTTTTTGTCAAAATACCGACTGATTTACCAAAAGCTGTAATAATTGGTGAAATGAAAGAGTTAGGGGATTTTGCTCTGCCAGAACATACCGAATTGTTGGCTTATTTAGATAAACAGATTTTCGATAAAGTATTTCTTGTAGGTAGTATTTTTGCTCAACTGGAAGAGAAAATTTCTGGAAAATACATGGTGTTCCAAACGGTTGAAGATTTAATAAAAGAGCTTGAAAACAAACCTGTTATAAAGCATTACATGTTCTTGAAGGGCTCAAGAAGCGTGCATTTGGAAAAAGTTATTCCATATCTCTAACAGATTAAGTTATATATAAAAAGGGTCCAGATAAATTAAAAATGTCTGTACCCTTTTTTTGTGTCAAATAATATCATTTTGAATTATTCACTAAATCAATAACAATATATTCTGAACGGGTAAAAACACGAAACTTTCCTCCCCAAATTCCTAAACCACTTGATACGTAAAATTGGGTGTTTCTCTTTTTTTTATACCCATAACCAACTTCGTAAATAGCATTTGTAATTGCTTGAAGTGGAAAAACTTGTCCATTGTGTGTGTGACCGGAGAATTGGAAGTCGATATCTTCTTCTACGACCGCGTTCAAATCTAAGGGTTGATGATCAAGTAGAATGGTAAAAGAACTATCTGTATTAGCTGGAATAATTTCTTTCAGAGATTTTCGATTAACATTGACCAAATCGTCTCTTCCTATAATAGTTATTCCGTTAGTGGTTGCAACAGAGTCAATTAACATTTTGATTCTAGCCTGACTGAAATCAAAATTGTTTTGAACGGCAGATTGATATTCGTGATTACCCAAACAAGCATAAACACCCATGGGGGCTTTTATATTTTTTAATGCAAGAAATGAGGAATCATGATTTACTGGGCGAAGATCATTGTCTATAATGTCACCACCAATAATTACAATATCTGGCTTTTCGGAATTAATCAATTCTACCCATTCAAGTGCTTCATTTCTTGATATAGTATAACCTAAATGTAAATCGCTGATTGCTACTATTCTAATTTGGTTTTTTGATACTAATGGTTTGTTTGTTTCTATTGTGAAATGTATTCTTTTCTTGTTAAAATAAATAACATAGCCAAAAACAAGTAAAGCTGTGGTTAATCCAAAAATGAATATCGTTGTAATTCTATTTCGATTAAAATATTTATTAACTTTCTCTTTATTAATTATTTTGAACTGACTGTTTATCAGTTGGAACAGATCAATAAAAAGGACGATTAATAGTAAATAAAGTAATGTGATTACCCAGGATGTAGAATATGTATAGATGCCATCAGTGATTGGAAGAGGAATTTTGTTGCCAAACAATAAAAAAACTCCATAACCAACAATTCCACCGAAATATAAAATACAAAATGTAGTTCTAAACCAAAGTGTTTGAGGTAATATCTTTATAAGGCGGATAAATGTATGAATATAAGCAGCGATTACTAAAATAAGTAAAGCGACTATCATGAAAGTATTCATTGTATTTATATTTTATAAACTCAGGAAGAGAGGAACAAACAGCATCACTGACATATCAAGGAACATGCCGTGGAATGCTGAAATCACTAAAAAATCCTGTCCGGAATATTTTAAAATAACAGGTAATGTGACGTCAAGTGTTGTTGCTCCACCAGCATTGATAGGGGCCAATTTCCCAAAGTATTTTACCATCAACGGTGCAAATATAAGAACACAAAATTCACGCATAATGTTCGCAATCAATGCAAGTGCTCCCAATTCTGCTCCACGAGCTTCGGTAATGAGCACACTCGATAGTGAATAATATGCAAAACCAGCGCCAACACTCAAGCAATCGGTCAGACTCCGATGGGGTAAAAAAATGCTGACAAGAGATACTGCTGCAAATGTTCCAATTATTGTGGCAATAGGTACAAGAACAATTTTACCACCAAATGCTTTTGCTGCTTTAAATAGATTCTTGCCGGAACCCAACTGGATGCCAATCAGCAATATAAGCAAATATAATACCCATTTTGAAAAACTACTTGCAACCAAAAATTCGGGTAAATCAACAAAAATTGTTAGTAATATTCCTACGATAAATAAAAGCAGATATATGAGCGACTGTTTCATTTATTTGATTTATGTCTAAAGAATTTATTATAAACAAATTTGCCACAAATAATGCTTCCCAATATTGCGGCTAATGAGAGGATAAGTGCATCTAAACCGATTATTGGAAAATTTCTTAGTACTTCATCGTTGCTGCCAACGCTGACTCCAAGTGCAAAAAGCAATAGCATTAGTGTAATGTTCACTGCAATCCCAATGTTTTTCGGTATAGATGTTTTTCGTAGAAGACGACCAAGTAATAGACCTGATACCAAAATTATAACTATTACCAACATATTGTTTGAATATTACCGATTTGTTTGAAATGCAAAATTACATAAAAATATCGAAATATATCGGGAGGATATATTGGGTGATGTGAAATTTGATAATTTATTTACGATGGTGATGTGTTGAAAAAGCTTTGTATTACAGATGGATATCTATTTTAGTGATGTTTAACTAATAGTGATAGTGGAATTAACTATTAAATATAGTTGATAAACGAAACATTATAGTTATGTTTGCAAAGTCAATTTAAAATATATCGATTATGAAAGATTTAACAGCTAAAGAAGAGGAGGTAATGAGATACTTTTGGGAGGAAGATAATTTGTTTGTAAAACAATTGGTTGATAAATATCCCGAACCAAAACCTCACTTCAATACATTGTCTACTTATGTTCGATCGCTTGAAGAAAAAGGGTATCTTTCTCATGAAACTTTTGGAACTACATACCGCTATTTTACTCTTGTTAGCGAAGAGGACTACAAAAAAGGCAACCTCAAAAACGTGGTAAAGAAGTACTTCAATAATTCTTACCTGAATGTGGTTTCATCACTGATAAAAGAACGGGACTTGTCGATCGACGAAATTCGTAAGCTGCTTGACGACGTTGAAAACAATCATTAAAATAATAAGTTAAACTATGGAAACCTTTTTATATTACTTGCTTAGGGTAACTATAGTAACCATGTCTTTATATGGTTTTTACAAGTTATTGTTCAGTAAAACAACATTTTATACAACCAATCGTGTGGCATTGATTTTAGTGCTTACAACAATTGTTTTACTTCCACTCTTTAGATTTCAATTATTACCTGAACCAAATGAAGTATTAAGACCTTTAGAAATCAACACATTAGAACTTTCTTATTTGTCTGTAGTTGAAGAACATTCGCCTTTTACATTTATAATACCATGGGTAAAGCTTTTTAGTATTATTTATTTTGTGGGACTTGCATTTTTCTTCTTCAGATATATTATTGGTATATTTCAATTGATTGTAATGATCAAAAAATCTGATAGAGAGGCAATTGAAGATGATTCCGTTTTGTGCATTTCTCATAAACCGACCGAGCCATTTAGTTGGTGGAAATATATCGTCATTTTTCAAAATGATTATACAGTCGAAAACAACGCAATTCTTGATCATGAGAGAGCACACGTAAATTTTAATCACTCGGCAGACCGACTGTTTTTCGACTTGTTCGCTTGTGTTTTCTGGTTTAATCCTTTCGCGTGGCTCTTGCGACGCGAATTACAATCGGTTCATGAGTTTCAGGCTGATGAACGGGTTCTTGAAAATGGCATCGATGCAAAAAAATATCAATTATTATTAATACGTAAGAGTGTTGGTGAAGCCAAATTTGTTCTGGCAAATAACTTTCTTCAACGCGACTTACATAAACGAATTACTATGATGATGAAAAACAAATCTAATTCTCGTCTAAAATGGGGATATGTTATTGTAATACCAATAATTGCAGTGACAATAATTGTACTTTCGATTCCTAAATTGAATGCAAGTGTTTCAAATCGACAAGTTGTTGATAAATCGGACGTGTATCTTTCTAATGAAAAGTTAATCACAACGGATAAACTTATTGATTTAACAAAACGACCGTTGGAATTGAGTGGAACACAAATTGTTAACAAAGATTCAGTAAAAATCATAATTCATGAGGACGCGGATAAGTCGAATCCTACTGATATGGATTCTGTGATAGTTATTATGGATTCTGTAATAATTATTGATCACGGCAAAAAGGATGAAACAAATCGGATTGAAGTTCGTGGGATAAGCACAAAATATGGTGAAAATCCGCTTTATATTGTTGATGAGGTCGAAATGGAAGAGGGAATTGATCATTTGAACCGGGATGATATTGAGTCTGTCAGCGTGATGAAGGACAAGTTTGCAATGGAAGTTTTTGGGGAGAAGGGTAAAAACGGTGTGATTATTATTACGACTAAAAAACCGGAAAAGAAGGTTAAACTAAATACTAATGATCTATTAATAATCGTAGATGATAAAGTAATGCCTGCAGATTTTAATTTAAGTTCAATCAATCCGGATGAAATAGAATCTGTTTCTGTACTGAAAGATGTATCGGCTGTTGATATTTATGGGGAGAAGGGACAAAATGGAGTGATTATAATTAAAAAGAAAATTAAAGAAGATAAATGAGATTAAAACTCCGATTTCCAAGGAACGTTAATTCAAATGACGTCTTTTGTATCTTTTAATTATTTTTTTACTCGAAATAATCATAGAATATTCATTGGTTTATGTCTCACCCTCCTCTCACTATGGTCTCACTCAACTTAGTTGCTCCGTCGAAATTTTTCTACATCATCTTCGCAAAATCTACACCGCAGGACCGATGTTTCTCTGTCGCACTTCCAGCATTAATCGTTATTTTTTCAACGGATAATTTTGATATAATGCTCAAAACAATTTTGTGTCTCTTTTCTAATTTTTATATATATTATCAAAATTATAGATTAACAATTTGAAATAATTACATACTTTTGTAACTGTTTTAACAATATATCGGTCTAAATAATTACTACTATAATTCCTTTAGTTCAATTACTACATTAAACATTAAATTTCTCTATTATGAAACGAATCATTTCTATATTTTGTAGTCTATTCTTAGTGATCTCTATCTTCGCTCAATCAACTTCCTCAATAAAAGGGCAATTGATTGATAAAGAGGTTGATAAGCATTTACCTTATGTAACAATAACGGTAGCTCAGGCAAACGCACCTACAAAAGTTGTAAAAAGACTGGTAACTGATGATAACGGAAAATTTTCGGTCTCTCTGCCTAAAGGTAATTATGCGTTTACTTTCCAGTTTATGGGAAAAGAAACACTGACTAAACAGGTTGAAGTGACTGATGAAAACAAACCTGTTGATCTGGGTGAACTCACAATGAACGATTCTTCTACAATGTTGAACGAAGTTAGCGTGACTGCACAAAAACCACTGGTGAGCGTCGATATAGATAAAATTACTTATAGCGTTAAAGATGATCCGGAAGCTTCTACTTCAAACGTTCTTGATTTACTACGAAAAGTTCCGCTGGTAACAGTCGACAGTGAAGATAATATTCAACTGAAAGGTTCGTCTAGTTTTAAAATTTACCTGAATGGAAAACCTTCAAATATGATAACTAACAATCCTTCACAAGTATTAAAAGCTATGCCTGCAAACAGTATAAAGGATATTGAAGTGATTACTGATCCGGGGGCTAAATATGATGCAGAAGGGGTTGGTGGTATCATTAATATTATTACTGATAAAAAAGTTGATGATGGATATACTGGATCGGTTGGGGCTGATGCTGGTTCGTATGGTAGCTATGGGGGAAATGCTTATCTGACAATGAAGTATGGTAAGTTTGGTTTTAATGGAAATGGGGGATACTATAATGGACAAAGACCAAAAGCGGGTACTTCATACGAGAGGGAGGACTTCTCGCCTAATCCGGTTAATTCGCTGACACAGAACGGAAAAAGTAAATCAAAATACGAGGGTATGTACTTGAGCGGGGGAATTAGTTTTGAACCTGATACGCTTAATCTTTTTAATGCTTCTATCTCAAGACACGTTGGTAACTCTAGTTCAAATTCTAATCAGGATGTTTTATCTTCAGGTGCACGTAATTATAGCTATAATTCTACATCTAAATCAAATCATAAATACGGAGGAATGGAGCTGTCGGCCGACTATCAACGCAATTTCAAAAAGAAAGGAGAAATGCTTACGCTTTCCTATCGCTATGGTTGGAATCCTAATAATAGCGGTTTTGAAACTCTTTTTTCTGATGTAACTGGTTCTTATTTTTATCCTGATGGTTATCGTCAAAAGACAGAAAATGAGGCTGGCGGTAACGAGCATACTGGACAAATTGATTATGTAAACCCAATCTCAAAAAAACATACTATCGAACTTGGTACAAAATATATCATAAGAAGCAACTCAAGCCGAAGCGATAATACTTATTTGGATGTGGCTAATAACGTTTGGAAAGAGGATTTGAGCCGCAAAAATGATCTGGATCATGATCAAAACATAACTTCTGGATATGCTTCATATAACTTTAAACAAGGAAAAATGGGCATCAGAGCTGGTTTGCGTGGTGAATATACGGATCAAAAAATTCATTTCATCAATGCAAATGATACTACGGTAAACACTTCTTTCTTTGATTTAGTGCCTTCACTGGCAGTGACATATCAAATTGGAATGACACAAAATCTTCGCTTTGGATACAATATGCGCATTTCACGACCGGGTATCTGGTACTTGAACCCGTTCGTGAATGATGTGGACCCCAATAATATTTCTTATGGTAATCCTAATTTGGACGCTACACAATCACATAGTCTAAGTGTTAATTATGGTTTGTTCTCACAGAAATTCAATTTTAACACTACGCTTAATTACGACTTCTCAAGAAACGCGATTTCTTCATATAGCTTTGTTAAAAATGGGGTTACGAATAATACTTATGCTAACATTGGAAAGAATCAAAATGTTGGTCTAAATATTTATGCTAGCTGGACACCTGTCGAGTTTTTACGTGCTAACTTGAATTCTTCAATCAGTTATACTGATATTCAAAGTACAACAAACGCTGAATTGAGGAATAGTGGCTTTTCTGGCATGGCATTTGGAGGCTTGACTTTCACGCTGCCAAAAGACTTCCGAATTGTTGCTAATGGGGGACTTTTCATGAATAGGGTGCAATTGCAGACTACACAATCTCAAGTCTATTTCTATTCTGTAAGCGCATTGAAAAGCTTTCTCAACAAGAAATTGGATATCAATATTTCTATATCAAATCCATTTAACGAGAATCTGGTGTTCAAATCAACGACTAAAGGAAATGGATTTATGCAGAAAAGTACTAACTATTTCCCAATGCGTGAACTTCGCTTGAGTGTGACTTATCGCTTTGGAGATTTGAAATCTTCTATCAAGAAAGTACAGAGAACAATAACCAATGATGATGTGCTTTCAGGAGAAAGTAATCAACAAACGGGGGATGTTCCTACTGGAAAATAGTTGTAATATCATTATCAAAAGAAAATCGTATCTTTGGAGTATATAAATTCTAAGGATACGATTTTTGTATGATGCGCATTGATATTTTAACTGTTTTGCCAGAAATGATTGAAGGGGCTTTGACTACTTCTATTCTTAAAAGGGCACAGAATAAGGGACTTGTAGAGTTTGGACTACACAATCTAAGAGATTATTCTTTGGATAAAAAACATCATAGGGTGGATGATTATCCTTTTGGAGGTGAAGCGGGCATGGTAATGCAGATCGAACCAATTGACAAGGCTATCTCTTTTCTGAAGTCACAACGTGATTATGATGAAGTGATTTTTACATCACCCGACGGTGAACAGTTTACACAAAATACAGCAAATCAACTGTCTTTGATGAAAAATATCATTATTTTATGTGGACACTACAAAGGTATTGATTATCGTATTCGGGAACATCTTATTACACGTGAATTATCTATCGGGGATTTTGTACTGACGGGTGGAGAATTGGTCGCTGCAATGATTGCAGATGCAGTGGTGAGAGTGATCCCAGGAGCAATCGGTGATGAACAATCGGCACTATCTGACTCTTTTCAGGATAACTTGCTGGCTCCGCCAGTTTATACTCGACCTGCGGAATACAACGGATGGCGAGTACCGGAAGTGCTTCTTTCAGGACATGAAAAAAAGATCGCAGAATGGCGACTGGAGCAATCTTTGGAAAGGACAAAACGCTTGCGACCGGATCTTTTGAAAGAAAAATAACTATTTAATGGTCTCCAATTTGAGGTATTTAGACCAAACTTTGATATATTTGCACTCTATTTAAAAACACTTTAATTTAAGAGTAAATGCAAAGAGACAAACAGATTTTTGATATTATAGATAGAGAAAAGCAACGTCAGCTGAAGGGCATTGAACTCATTGCTTCTGAAAACTTTGTAAGTGAACAGGTGCTTGAAGCTATGGGATCGGTGTTAACCAACAAATATGCCGAAGGGTATCCGGGTAAGCGATATTATGGTGGTTGTGAGATAGTTGACCTAAGCGAGCAATTGGCAATCGACCGTTTGAAAAAACTCTTTAATGCTGAATGGGTAAACGTACAACCACACTCAGGGGCACAGGCAAATGCTGCTGTTTTTCTTGCATGTCTACAGGCAGGTGATAAGTTCTTGGGATTGAACCTTTCTCATGGTGGACACCTTTCTCATGGTTCTCCTGTTAATTTCTCTGGACTAATGTTTAATGCGCTGGAATACAATGTTAAAGAGGAGGATCAACTGGTTGATTATGATCAATTGGAAGAGGTGGCTCGTACTGAACGTCCAAAACTTATAATCGCAGGCGCATCGGCTTATTCAAGAGAATGGGATTATGCTCGAATCCGTAAAGTGGCTGATGAAATCGGTGCTATATTTATGGTGGATATGGCTCATCCTGCGGGATTGATTGCAGCTGGATTACTTGAGAATCCACTCAAACATGCGCATATCGTGACATCAACTACTCATAAAACACTTCGCGGACCGCGTGGAGGGGTAATTTTGCTTGGCAAAGATTTCCCGAATCCTTGGGGTAAAAAAACTCCTAAAGGTGAAATTAAAATGATGTCTGCTTTACTTGATAGCGCTGTTTTCCCGGGTATGCAAGGTGGACCACTTGAACATGTAATTGCTTCTAAAGCTGTTGCGTTTGGTGAGGCTTTAGACGAATCATTTGTCGTTTATCAAAAACAGGTGAAAAAGAACGCTGCTGTAATGGCTCAAGCGTTTATAGATAAAGGTTATAAAGTTGTATCGGGTGGAACGGATAATCATTGTATCTTGGTTGATCTTCGACTAAAATTCCCCAATCTGACAGGTAAGGTTGCAGAAAAAGCTCTTGTCGAAGCTGATATCACTACAAACAAGAATATGGTTCCTTTTGATAGTCGCAGTCCTTTCCAAACTTCAGGCTTACGATTCGGTACTCCGGCTATAACAACACGTGGTGCTAAAGAAGAATTCATGGACGAAATTGTGGAAATGATCGATACAGTTCTTTCAAATCCTGAAAATGTGAAAACAATTACTTCTGTTCGTGAGAAAGTAAATGCTACAATGATGAAATATCCATTGTTTGCTTGGTAATAAATTCTTTTCTGATTATTATCAGAATCCTTATAGTGGGGAATCGCTTTTAAAGTGATTCCTCATTTTTTTTGAATATATTTGCATGTTCTCATTAATGATATTGAATGATAGATATTCTACAAACTGACATAAAGTTTATTCCGGGCGTTGGACCTAAAAGAGCTGAAATCCTGAGCAAAGAAATCAACGTATTTACTTTGGGCGATCTATTACGTTGGTATCCATACCGATATGTTGATAGAAGCAGAATGTATTATATCCATGAGATTGATGGATCAATGCCTTATATTCAGTTGAAAGGTAAAATAACTGTTTTTGAATCTTTTGGCGAAGGAAGAAAAAAACGACTGGTAGCACATTTTACTGATGGCACGGGATTCGTAGATTTGATCTGGTTTCAGAGTGTAAAATTCTTTGAGAATAAATATAGAACTAATCAGGAATATATTGTTTTTGGTAAGCCTAATCTGTTCAACAACAAATGGAATATTTCTCATCCTGAAATTGATCCGTATTTAGACGAAAGTGATCGTCCTGAGGGATTTATGGCTATGTACAATACAACAGATGGGATGAAGAGACATAGTCTGAATTCTAAGGCTATGAAAAAAATCATCGAAAGTGCATTTGGTATGTTGAAAAATCCATTACCTGAATCCCTTTCTGATGATGTAATAAATGTGGCTCATGTAATTCCTTTACAAGATGCAATAGAAAATATTCATTTTCCTAAATCTCCAATTCTATTACGGGATGCGGAAACAAGGTTAAAGTTCGAAGAGTTGTTTTATATTCAACTGAATATTGTTAGATATACTTCTGATAGAAAAGCTAAACTTAATGGGTTTATATTCACGAAGGTAGGTGGAAATCTGAATACTTTTTACAAAGAATATCTTCCCTTTGAATTGACAAATGCACAAAAACGTGTGATTAAAGAAATACGCAAAGATACTGCTTCCGGAAAGCAAATGAATCGACTGTTGCAAGGGGATGTTGGAAGTGGTAAAACGCTGGTTTCACTTATGTGCATGCTAATTGCTATCGACAATAATTTTCAGACTTGCCTAATGGCGCCTACAGAGATATTGGCTTCTCAACATTTTGAGACTTTCAAAAAGATGCTTTCGGGAATGAAAATAAATGTGGCGCTGTTGACTGGCTCCACCAAAAAGAAAGAGCGAGAAATGATTCATGAGGGATTGCAATCGGGTAATATTCAAATCTTGATTGGAACGCATGCTTTAATTGAAGATACTGTTCAATTTAATAACCTTGGATTTGTGGTAATTGACGAACAACATCGATTTGGGGTTGCTCAACGTGCAAAACTTTGGACAAAAAACGATCATCCTCCTCATGTTTTAGTAATGACTGCTACTCCAATTCCTCGGACTTTGGCCATGACGGTTTATGGTGATCTCGATGTGTCGGCGATTGATGAACTTCCTCCCGGAAGGAAACCGGTGAAAACTTTACATAGGTTTGAAAAGAAAAGGGGACCGTTGCATGCTTTCATTCGAGAACAGATAAATGCCGGAAGGCAGGTTTATGTTGTGTTTCCACTGATTGAAGAGAGCGAAAAAATTGACCTACGCAGTTTAGAAGAGGGGTATGTACATATCAAAGAGGCTTTCCCCGAATTTAAAGTTTCTAAGATGCATGGTAGAATGAAACCTGCTGAAAAGGATGAGGTTATGCGTCAGTTTGTTGCAAATGAAACGCAAATAATGGTTTCAACTACTGTAATCGAGGTGGGGGTGAATGTTCCAAATGCTTCTGTTATGGTTATTGAAAGTGCACAACGTTTTGGGTTATCTCAGTTGCATCAGTTGAGGGGAAGGGTAGGTCGTGGCGCCGATCAATCGTATTGTGTTTTGATTACTCCTTATGAATTGTCAGATGTAACTCGAAAACGAATTGAAATAATGACAGAAAGCAATGATGGATTCGAAATTGCTGAGGCCGACCTTAAATTACGTGGTCCAGGGGATTTGGAGGGGACGCAACAAAGTGGCATTCCTTTTGATTTACGTATTGCAGATTTTGTTCGTGACAACGATATATTAATCAAAGCAAGAGAAGTGGCCGAACAAATAATAGATAAAGATCCTAAGTTACAGGAACCGGAACATATAGTGCTAAAACAACAGCTAAACCGTATGAATGGAAACAGATTCGATTGGGGTAGAATAAGTTAGATGTATAATTCAAAAATTATATAACTTTATAATTACATACAAGAAATGATGTTGTTCTCCTTCTTCAGATGGAATAAAATCTTTGCCAAAATATCGTAAACTATACGCAGAGAGCAGCAGCTCCCAAGATCCCTATATTCAGTAATTCCGATTTAAGTATCTTAAGTTTCTTGATGGAATTTGGAAATGGGAATTCAACAAGATTATCGTACATCTTATCTTTAAACAAATGAAAAGAGTTCGAAATTGCACCACCAAAAATAATGGCTTGTGGATCAACAGAAAGGACAATCATTTTTACTAAAACAGCAATATGCCTTACATATTCATTCATAATCTCAACTGCTTCTTTATCACCTTTCTCAACTCTCTGCATAATTTCTAAACCGTTGCTGTTATATTTTGAAAAGAAAAAGCTTCCACAATAGTCTTCTAATATACCATCCAAATAAGGCATTTCGCCGTATTCACCTGAACCACAGTTTGCATCAGAAAGTAATTTACCATTTTGAATAATGCCGCCACCAACGCCTGTGCCTAATGTAATGCCTACAAAATTCTCAAATTCCTGACCTCTGCCATAAATACGTTCTCCAATTGCAAAACAATTAGCATCATTATTGATAAATACTGGTAGATCTAATTCTTTTTCTAATAGGGATTTCAAATGTACTTCTTCCCAATTACGGATGTTTTGAACATGATAAACTATCCCTTTTTCGCTATCAACAACACTAGGAACTCCTATGCCAATCGCAGCAGTATCGACAGATCTTAATTCAAGAATGACTTCTTTAAGTATGTTCAATGAGGTTTCACCGCCTTTGTCGGCTTCTGTGTTTTTTGTGACTTGCTTGATTAAATGGTTTCCAATAACTAATCCTCCTTTAATGGTCGTGGCTCCTAAATCTATACCAATAATATTTTTCATTTCTTATAATTCTATTTATTACAACGATTTATGTTTAGATTACTCGCAAAATAAAGCAAAATAATTGTAATAAGGAAATAAGATTCTCAAACCAAAAAAGGAGAAGCTTTTTGCCTCTCCCTTTAATTATATTAGTAAATCTTTCTCCTATAATTGTTATTGTTGCATTATAAAAGAAAACATATTGATATTCAATAAGTAAACTGACTTGTTGTCTTGTTTGTTGATCACTTATCTCTAAAAATAATAGCTTATTCCACCTGATAACCAGAATCCTGGTTGTGGAATATTTCCTAGATCGACGTAAGTTTTATCGAAAATGTTGTTTGCATTTACAAACAGATTCAAATCCTTCAGCTTATAATTGAATTTTAAATCCAACACTGAGAACGGTATGTAAGGTACTTTCTCTCCTGGTTTTGAGTTTATATACTGAACATATGATCCTTCTCTATCTTGCCATCTAAAATTCCATGATAGAGATATATTCTCAACAATATTATGGGTTAAACTTGCTGTGAATTTATGTTTCAAATGGTTGAGAGTATAATTTGAAATCCAATCATCGGCAACTTTTTCCTGATTTAAATATGTGTATCCCAAATCAAATCTACGCAGTGGTTGTTCTCTGCCAAGTATCTGCTCTATATCAAGGGTAAGATAAGTTTCTAATCCCAATTTGTTAATGCGAGTGAGGTTGCGCGATTCCCAAAGTGCATCAGCAGAGGGCTTTATCCAGTCAATTAAATTGTCGCCTATCATATAAAAAGCTGAAAATGTAGCTCTTAGATAATGGTTTTTTAGTTTTAAACCAGCTTCAAGAGATTGCGAGTTTTCTGCAGATAAATTGGTGTTGCCTGTATGGGTTTTTGTAGTATAGTATAAATCGGTAAACGTGGGCATTCGGGTTGCTTTGTTCCAAGATGCGTAAATGCTCACATTTCTATTAGGCCTGTACGAAGCGTTGATGGAAGGATAAAAGTCGACTTTGTCTACTATTGATGAATTCTGATTCAACAATCCTCCTAATGATAATGAAAACTTGTCTACAATGAAATTGTGTTCAAGAAAATAACTTATATTGGTACGATTGTCCGATTTTGTATATTTTCCGATTGTGTCATGCGTCTGTTTACCAAGCACATTGCTAAGAATGCCTTCATTCCGGAACTCACTTCCAAAACTTGAGATACCTAATTTCGAAGTATACTGAAATGAAATATTCATACCAAAAACATCACTGTGATGGTAGTTGTGATCAGTGTACCAGGACGGAATATTGGAAGTTCCCTCACGAATCAGTTGAAACTCATCAAAATGACTGTTCATGTAGAACTGTGGAATAAACTTCAATCTACCACCGGTTTCTCCTCTTACTGATGCAAAAAAGGATTCGGTATCTTCATACTGATTGGGATAAGCTGCTGTGTAAAATGTGTTTGCACCATAATCTTTGTCATTGTAACCAATTTGGAAATCAATGCTCGAACTGTTAACTTCAAATTGACTTTGCCAAAGTAGGTTGAGTATTTCATAATCGCTGTTTGCTATATAGCCGTCTGATCTTTTATAACCGGTCGATAAACTGTGAACCGACGATTTTGTCTTGTAGGCGCCACGGACTTCAGCACCAAAAAGTCCGTGCATACCGCTTTCTAGTTTGGCATTTGCGTTCGATTTTGTATCTTTTTTAGTGATAATATTAATTCCTCCTGAAAAAGCACTCGCGCCATATACTAATGAAGAAGGTCCTTGTACGATCTCAATGCGCTCAATATCAGAAAGATTAATGGGAATGTCAAAACTGTAGTGGCCGGTATGTGGATTGGTAAGGTTAACACCGTTAAGAAGAATTGCTGTTTGGTCAAATGAGCCTCCTCGAAGTGACACATCTGCTTGAACACCGTGAGGGCCGCGTTGAAGAACATCTACTCCTGATACATAATTCAATAATTCTTCAATACTTCGAACGGGCGCTTGCTCTATCTCTGCACTTGTAATTACGGTAACTAATTTTGTTGCTAAATTCATCGGCAAATCAACTGTCGATGCGGTGACTACAACTTCATCCAGCTGGGTCAATGAAATACTGTCTGTTTGAGAATCAATGCTTTCACGTTCAAGAGGTTTCACAGCAGATGCATGTGCACTCATTAATGCTATTCCGGATAAAACACCGATAGTAACACTTTTGTGTAAGCTGTTAAAAACGCTGTACGTCTTACGGGCAAAACGCTTGAAACGAAATGCTTTTTTGTTGGTAATCTGAATTCTTTTGTTCATATAATTAAATTATTTTAATAAAGATGAGCTGCAAAAATACTACTTTTGCCCTAATAAATTGGGATGTTTTCATTTTTTACTTGTTCCTTTTCCATTCAAAATCATCATCGTTTACTATAAAAAAGCTATATTTGTGTACAATTTAGATAACAATACTTGACAAATGAAAAAGACTGTTTTATTTTATTTCTTCTTGTTTGCTTTATCGTTCACTGTTATATCGCAACAGATAAATTATCAGCTGGTTACAGATATCCCTTATTACAATGAGCAGGTTTCTAACGCGGATTCATATGTCAAAGAGAGATGCAAGCTGGATGTTTATTATCCGGTGGATAAACAAAATGTTCCTACTGTAATTTGGTTTCATGGTGGAGGACTAACTGGAGGGAATAAAGAAATTCCTGATGCTCTTAAACAACAGGGAATGTGCGTAGTTGGAGTGAATTATCGGTTAGCACCAAAAGTGAATGCTCCAGCATATATAGAAGATGCTGCAGTTGCTATTGCATGGGTTTTTAAAAATATTGACAAGTATGGCGGAAATCCTTCACTGATATTTGTATCTGGACATTCTGCCGGAGGATATCTCACTTGCATGGTGGGCCTTGATAAACAATGGCTGGCAAAACATAATATTGATGCTAACAAAATAGCTGGACTTATCCCGCTAAGCGCTCAGACAATTACTCATTTTTCAATCCGCAAAGAACGAGGAATTCCTGATACTCAGCCGATAGTGGATATGTATGCACCTCTTTATCATGTGCGTGCAGATGCATCATCTCTACTTCTGATAACTGGAGATAGAGAACTGGAAATGCTGGGACGATACGAAGAAAACGCATATTTAGCTAGGATGATGAAGATTGCTGGGCATAAAGAAACAAAACTTTTAGAACTTCAGGGATATGATCATGGAATGACTTTTCCGGCTTTTCCTCTTCTGTTGCAAGAAGTGAAAAGAATAACTAATATTAGATCAAAATCTCTTTAATTATACTTTAATTATAACTCGATAATCAATTTGTAGCAATTATTCAGTATAATCGTTCCATTTATAACTAATTATTTGTAATTTTGTTTGGTTATTCAACTTTTTAAAGAAATTAAAAACAAAATGGCAAGTACATTAAACGAAGAGGCATTAGGTTATCATTCTCAGGGAAAACCTGGTAAAATAGAAGTTATTCCAACAAAACCTTATAGTTCTCAACACGATCTTTCATTAGCATACTCACCTGGAGTGGCTGCTCCGTGTCTGGAGATTGAAAAAAACCCGGGGAAAGCTTATGATTACACAGCAAAAGGTAATTTGGTGGCTGTTATTTCAAATGGAACAGCAGTTCTGGGTCTAGGAGATATTGGCGCTCTGGCTGGTAAACCGGTAATGGAAGGTAAGGGTTTGTTATTCAAGATATTCGCAGGAATAGATGTTTTTGATATCGAAATAAATGAAAAGGATCCTGAAAAGTTCATACAAATAGTAAAAGCAATTGCACCAACTTTTGGAGGTATAAATCTGGAGGATATTAAAGCTCCGGAATGTTTTGAAATTGAAGAGCGACTAAAAGATGAATTAACAATTCCTATCATGCACGACGATCAGCACGGAACAGCAATAATTTCTTCTGCTGGATTGTTGAATGCTCTTGAACTTGCTGGCAAAAAAATTGAAGATATTCGTATTGTAGTTAATGGAGCTGGAGCTGCTGCAAATTCGTGTACAAAGTTGTACATGGCGCTGGGTGCAAAGAAAGAGAATGTCGTAATGGTTGACTCAAAAGGCGTTATCTCAAATAAACGTACCGACTTGAACGACCGCAAAAAACCGTTTGCTACCGACCGGAATATTACAACTCTGGAAGAAGCTGTGGTTGGCGCTGATGTATTTCTTGGTTTATCTGTGGCAGGTGTTCTAACTAAGGAAATGGTTAGGTCGATGAATAATAACCCAATCGTTTTTGCACTGGCTAATCCAAATCCGGAAATTTCTTATGAAGATGCTATGTCATCACGAGATGATATCATTTTTGCTACCGGAAGATCTGACTATCCAAATCAAATCAATAATGTTTTAGGATTCCCATATATCTTTAGAGGTGCATTGGACGTTGAAGCTTCATGCATCAATGAGGAAATGAAAATCGCAGCTGTTTATGCACTTGCGGAACTTACTAAAAAATCTGTGCCCGACGGTGTAAACAAAGCTTATAGCGTTAGTAAAATAAAATTTGGTAAAGATTATATTATTCCAAAAGCTCTTGATCCAAGATTACTTACAACAGTTGCTCCGGCAGTCGCTAAAGCTGCAATTGAATCTGGAGTTGCTCGCAAAAAAATTGAGGATTGGAATGCTTATAATATTCGTCTCGACGAAATAATGGGGCTTGACAATAAAATGCTACGTCAATTCTTTGACTCGGCAAGACAGAATCCTAAACGGGTGGTTTTCTCTGATTCTAATCATGTCAATATGCTGAAAGCTGCTGAAATGGCATGCTCGGAAGGAATCTGTACGCCTGTTCTACTTGGAAACGAGGAAAAAATCGCTAAACTGGCTGTTGTTAACAACATTAGTTTGCAGGGTATAGAAATTGTAAATCTTCGTCACGATAGAGAAGATGAACGTCGCACACACTATGCTAATATTCTTACAGAAAAACGTACGAGACAGGGACTGACTTTTGATGAGGCTCTTGAAAAAATGTTCAACCGAGATTATTTTGGAATGATGATGGTTGAAACAGGTGATGCCGACGCTATGATTACAGGCGTATTTAGCAAATATACTAACACAATTGAAATCGCAAAAGAAGTAATTGGAATTAGAGATGGTTTTAATCATACTGCTTCTATGCATATAGTGAATACTAAAAAGGGTGTTTTATTCCTTGCGGATACACTTTATAACAGGGAACCGTCTACTGATGCACTGGTTGATATAGCACGACTAGCAAATGCGGCTGTAAAATGGTTTAATTATGATCCGGTTATGGCAATGGTTTCGTATTCTAATTTCGGTACTGACATTGATGGAAGTCCGGCTCGTGTGCATGAGGTGGTGGACTATCTGCATGCAAATTATCCTGAAATCATGGTTGATGGAGAAATGCAGGTTAACTATGCATTGAACAAGGAACTGCGCGATAGAAAATATCCTTATACAAATTTGGCTGGAAAAGATGTGAATACATTGATTTTCCCAAATCTTAGCTCGGCAAATGCTGCTTATAAAATGTTACGTGAAACTGGGTCTGGTGAGGTAGTGGGACCTGTTCAAATGGGATTGAAAAAACCTGTTCATATTCTTGACGTTGAAACAAGTGTACGCGATATCGTAAACGTTACAGCTATCGCTGTTGTTGATGCTATTGTCGAAGAACGTATCAGAAAAGAGAATTTAACTCGAATTCAATAAGTCGAATTATGTATAATCCTGACTTTCGATAACTGAAGTGATAAGGATTTCTGAATTCTGATTATTTGAAATTCGACTAAAATTTAACATAAAAACCCCGGGGAAATCCTCGGGGTTTATTTTTTATATCGTTGGTCCATGCTCTCACCATACTCTCCTATGCTCTCACCATGCTCTCACTATACTCTGATGCTCCTCTCACCATTGTTTCACTATCTTCCCGCGCAACTCTGAAAAAAGTTCGCAATAAACCTGAGCGCGTTTTGCTTTAAATGACTCAAAACATTCTCTTCATTCGTTTTTCAATCAGTTTTCTTTTCTGAGTCTTTTTCGATAGTTTATCCAATTCTTTTTGTGGCTCTTTGCCGGCATCAAATTTTGTCGTTAACATAATTACTGAGAGTGTGTCGTCATCTATTTTCTTGACTGAAAAGGCAACAACCTGGTTTTCTACAACTTCATTCTTCGCAAGCTTAATTCTATAATCGTTCGTTGGATCATAATCGAAAATAATATCATCATGTCCCATGTTAAAAACTCTAACCTTTTTAACTTTGGGATTTGTCTTGAATATAGCAATTCCTGCATCGTTTGTTACACCGCCTACTAGCACTTTATTCTTCTCATTGAGTAATTCAACTAATACTCCTTTCTCATAGAAATTGTCTTGATTTATAACACTTATAGTGAGTGTGTCTTTTTTAGCATTGCTAAGAATTTCAGCTTCTGTTTTTATACCTGAATAATCTGTGGTATTAACCAGAAGGTAATTGTCTGTATATGTATAAGTTCCTTCGCCAACAATATTGCTCAATAGATTCATCCCGTCATCCATATTGAACTTGACAATATTATTTTCGAATATTATATAATTGTTTCCTTCTTTAAAAGTTCCTTCAAAATCTTGAGCAAAAGCTAAAGTTGATGCTAAAATTATGACTAGGGTAAAGATATTTCTGAGCATGATGTGAAAATTTAAGAGCATTAATATTGGCAAATTTACAATAAAAATCTGTTAAAAATACATTTTAATATAATTTACATGAAAGAATTAAAGTCTCATGATAATAATAAAAAAAGAGACTGCCATTGTGACAGTCCCCTTCTTCCAATATTAACAAGTAAACATTATGATTATTCGTCTTCTTCTTGTTCTTCGTAAGCTTTAAGCAATTTATCCTGAACTTCTGTTGGTACTAGTTCATAATTGGCAAATTTCATGGTGAATGAACCGCGACCGCCGGTAATTGAACTGAGTGTAGTGGAGTAGGATGACATCTCTTTTAAAGGAACACGTGCCTTTAGATTTTCAATTCCCTTTTCACTTTCCATACCCATAATCATACCACGACGACCTTGTAGATCACTCATTACATCACCCATATATTCCGATGGAATAGAAACAGTTACATCGTATATGGGCTCAAGAATCTTTGGACCTGCATTCTTAAATGCTGTGCTGAATGCATTACGACCTGCAAGCATAAAAGAAATTTCATTGGAATCTACTGGGTGCATTTTACCATCGTAAACAATTACACGTACATCGCGGGCGTAAGATCCTGTTAAGGGACCTTGTTCCAAACGAGCCATAATTCCTTTAAGAATAGCGGGCAAGAAACGTGCATCAATGGCACCACCAACAATACTGTTCACAAATACTAATTTACCACCCCAATCCAAATCAATTGTTTGTGTATCACGATTTTGAATCTTGAATTCCTGACCGTTAAATCGATATATCTCTTTTGTAGGCTCGCCTTCAAAATAGGGCTCGACAATCAAATGGACTTCACCAAACTGACCGGCACCTCCCGATTGTTTTTTATGACGATAGTCGGCTCTGGCTGCTTTAGTAATAGTCTCACGATAAGGAATCTTCGGCTCTATATACTCAATTTCAATCTTATCATTGTTTTCTAATCTCCATTTCAATGTACGTAGGTGAAACTCGCCTTGTCCGGATACAATTGTTTGTTTCAGTTCTTTTGATACTTCAATAACCCAAGTTGGGTCTTCTTCTTTCATACGAGTAAGAACCTCACTCATTTTTTCCGCATTCGATTCAACTTTAGCTTTTATAGCTCTTCTATATCTCGGGTCAGGGAACTTTACGAAATTGAAGATGTGTTCTGAATCCTTATCGTTTAATGTGTTTCCGGTACGAACATCTTTCAGTTTTACCGCAGCACCAATACTTCCTGCTGGTAGTTCTGTCGCTTTATTTCGAATCTGACCGGCAACAGTGTATAATTGTTGTATACGTTCTTTTGAACTACGATTCGAGTTTATCAAATCGGTACCCTCTTTTACATTTCCCGACATTACTTTAAAATAAGATACTTCACCGATATGCGGTTCAACAGTCGTTTTAAAGAAAAATAGACTAGTGGATGCACTTGAATCGGGTTTAACTTCCACGTCTTTATCATCTTTTGGAGCCGGAAGTTGATCAGGTGAAGGTGCAACCATGCTCAGAAAATTCATGATACGATGAACGGCAAGATTCTTTTCTGCCGATGCGCAAAATACAGGGAAGATGCTTCTATCCAACATCCCTTTTTGTATTCCGTCGCGCATTTCTTCTTCCGAAAGTGTGCCTTGCTCAAAGTATTTTTCCATCAAACTCTCATCATTTTCTGCCGAAGCCTCCAACAAAGCTTTGTAATATTCGTCGGCTCGTTCTTTTTCGCTTTCAGGAATATCAAGAATTTCAGGAGTTGCATCGCCGGTTTTATATCGATACATCTTCTGTTTCAATACATCTACTATCGCTTCAAACGATTCTCCCTTTCCAACAGCATATTGAATAGGAATTACTTTGTTACCATATCTTTCTTTGAGACTTGAGAGAGCGTTTTCGTAGTCGGCTTTTTCATGATCTATTTGGTTAATTAGAAAAACAACGGGCTTCTTTAATTGTTCGGTATATCTGAATTGGTTAATGGTGCCAACTTCAACACCACTAGTTGCATCAATCAACATTAGAGCCATATCAGTAACGTTAAGTGCTGTGATAACACTTCCAACAAAGTCGTCAGCACCCGGACAGTCAATGAAATTCAACATCTTATCTTTCCATTCGTAGGAAAATACTGTAGAGAAAACTGAGTAACCATACTCTTTTTCAACCGGAAAATAATCGGTTACAGTATTTCCGGCTTTCACGCTACCACGTCGTTTTATAAGACCACTCTCGAAAAGCATTGCTTCTGCGAGTGTGGTCTTACCTGATCCTGAATTGCCAATAATGGCAATGTTCTTGATTTCATTTGTTTTATACACTTTCATGATTAGAATGTTTAAATTATTTGTATAACATAAAATAAAATGCTCTGTTTAGTACCCTGAAAAGAAGGATATTAAACAGAACTATCAAAAATAGCGTTGCAATATAACCAAAATGAACGAAAGTAAAACCCTTAATGAATATGTTTGTAAATTATGTTATATAACATGATTGTGACTATCTTAACCTTAAACTTGAACATTTTGATAATGTTATTGTTTTTATTAAATATTATATATATGGTACATTTTATCTCAATTCATTCTGCTAATAACTGTTTGATGTTCACCTTGAGAAACTTATGGAACATTAAACAATTCTATTTATCAGGATTGGATCCTGGATTTATTATACTTTAACATAGTTATCTCATATAGTGCGACTGACTATTGATAAATAGAATATTAAACAAACTATTACATATATATTAATTTATGAATCAATATTATAATCAATCAACTGAAGATGTACTTAAACAGTACAATGTTTCAGCTGAGGTTGGTCTTTCTTCTGATGAAGTGGAGAAACGACTGGCAAAATATGGATTGAACGAACTGGCTCAACAAAAACAAAAGGGGCTTTGGTCAATTTTCTTCGATCAGTTCAAAAGCAGCATGGTTGTTATTCTGCTTATTGCTGCAATTATTTCAGCAATTCTTGGAATTACAAATGGCGAAGGATTGATAGAAACATTCATAATTCTTGCCATTTTGGTGGTCAATGCAATCATTGGTACAGTACAGGAAAGGAAAGCGCAATCGTCACTTGAGTCCTTGAAAAAGATGAGTGCTCCACAATCTAAGGTCTTGAGAAATGGAGATGTTGAAGAAATATATTCTCCTAATGTCGTTCCGGGTGATATTGTTGTTCTCGATACTGGAGATATTGTTCCTGCTGACATGAGACTGATTGAATCCTCTAACTTGAAAATTCAAGAATCGGCTCTTACAGGCGAATCTGTACCAGTTGAAAAGCATACTAAAATACTTGAGGGTAATGATATATCGCTTGGTGATCGTTCCAACATGGCTTTCTCTACTTGTATTGTCACTTATGGACGTGGAAAAGGGGTAATCGTTGGAACAGGAATGGATACGGAGGTTGGTAAAATTGCAGATATGCTGCAAAGTACCGACACTACGGAAACTCCTATGAGTAAACGTCTTGGGCAATTAGGCAAAGTGTTGGGATATGTGGCACTTGTAATCTGTGCTGTTATTTTTATTGTAGGGCTGCTTTATGGAAATAACTGGCTCGAAATGTTGATGATGGCTGTGAGTCTAGCCGTAGCTGCTATTCCCGAAGGTCTTCAGATTGTTGCAACAATCGTACTTTCTATTGGAGTGCAACGCTTGGTAAAAATGAACGCCATTGTTAGAACGCTTCCATCTGTCGAAACATTGGGAAGTACAACAGTTATCTGTTCTGATAAAACAGGCACTCTTACTCAGAACAAAATGACAGTTATCGAAGGTTGGACAAGTGGAAGTAGAATTGATCTCAATAATGCTCCTCTTCCTGAACAATTGTCTGATGATGAGAGATTGATGATCGAGTCGTCGGTTCTTTGTACGGATGCTCATTTGAAAATGATGCCTGATGGATCGCATCAAAATGCCGGTGACCCAACGGAGACTGCTATTGTAGATGTCGCTCTTGTAATGGACATGAATAAGAATGAGCTCGAAAAACAATATCCTCGAATAGCTGAAGTTCCATTCGATTCTGAACGGAAACGTATGACTACAGTGAATAAAATGGAGGGAGGTATACTTCGAGTGAATGTGAAGGGTGGATTGGATGAGGTTTTAAATGTTACTACTCATATTCTTATGCAGGGAAACATTCGTCCAATTACTCAAGATGATAAAGCAATAATCCTGAATAACAACGAAAGGATGGCAAAGTCGGCATTGCGTGTCCTCTCTGTGGCATATAAAGATATAGAATCTTTACCTGAAGAAGTGGATGTCGAATCCTTAGAGAATAATTTGGTTTTCATTGGATTGTTAGGAATGATCGATCCTGCACGTCCTGAAGTTATCAATGCTGTTGCAAAATGCAGAACGGCAGGTATTCGCCCGGTAATGATTACGGGTGATCACAAAGTAACGGCTGTAGCAATTGCTGATGTGATTGGTATTTATAATGAAGAGGATAAAGCAATAACAGGGGTAGTTCTTGAAGAGATGCATGATGACGATCTTTATCGTGATGTGTCGGATTATTCTGTATATGCGCGTGTGGCTCCAGAACATAAAGTTAGAATCGTAAAGGCATGGCAATCTCATGGTGATATTGTTGCAATGACGGGTGATGGAGTAAACGATGCTCCTGCCTTGAAACAAGCCGATATTGGTGTTGCTATGGGAATCGTTGGTACAGAAGTGGCTAAAGATGCTTCGGATGTGGTTTTGACTGATGATAATTTTGCCACTATCGTAACCGCAGTTGAAGAGGGGCGACGAATATATGACAATATCCTTAAAGTAATTCAATTCCTACTGTCTGCAAACGTTGGTGAGGTCGTTCTAATACTCATTGCATCTTTATTCAATCTTGGAAATCCACTAACACCAATCATGATACTTTGGGTGAATTTGGTGACTGATAGTTTACCTGCACTTGCTTTTAGTATGGAATCGGCAGAAAAAGATATTATGACTCGTCATCCTCGAGATCCTAAGAAAGGTTTCTTCTCTAAAGGAATGATTTGGCGAATATGTTATCAGGGAACAGTAATTGGTTTGATCTCTTTGACTGCATATCTAATTGGTATAAATGAAGGTGATCCTAAATTAGGGCAGACAATGGCGTTTGCAGTGTTGGCGTTTGCAGAACTTGTTCACGTTCGCAACTTGCACTCAAACAGACGATCTTCTTTTACGAATAATCCTTTAAGTAATAAGCCATTGCTTTATTCAATCTTGATTTCTGCTGCTTTAATGTTGGTTGTATTGTTAATACCTCCAATGAGATACGCTTTCGGTTTGGTTGAAATGGATGGAATTCATTGGTTGTACGTTATCGGATTGTCATTTGTTCCAATTATAGTAGTTGAATTAATGAAACTGTTCCGTATTAATAGTACTAAAGATGAATATTAATAAATAATTTTCTTACAAGTCCTAAGAGGCTGTCTCAAAAGATTGACAGCCTCTTTTTTTTTTCATTCAATTTTCTGT